>Ga0315277_10000216_pt1 | contig 97459 bp, 68 predicted proteins | sample YL17G05_15_MG_FD_203695 | JGI IMG/M metagenome (GOLD analysis project Ga0315277, IMG submission 203695) | Sediment microbial communities from Yellowstone Lake, YNP, Wyoming, USA - YL17G05_15 | ecosystem: Environmental > Aquatic > Freshwater > Lake > Sediment | place: USA: Wyoming | collected...
CGCAATCCCCGCAGTTTTTAAGGCTTGCATCCTCCGGGATCTCGTGGAACGTTGCCCGCGCCTGGTCGAAATTCGCATAGCATGCCGCATACATGTGGGTGCGCATGAGAGTGGGGATATCCACTCCCCTGGGACAGGTGGGCCGGCAGTTTCCGCACTGCTTGCAGTAATCAAGGGCCAGCTTCACGTTTTTGTCCGCCAGCCAGGCTTTCTCCTCGCTGGTGAGATCGACGCCGTAGGCGACCGCGAAGCTCTCCGTCAACTGGTCCAGGTTGGTAAAGCCGGGAATGGCGGTAGTGATTTCGGGATGCTGCAGCACCCACTTGAGCATCGCGGTCTGGTTGAGCGCTCCCAGGCCCTTCACGCGGCCGCCGGTCTGGGTCTTCATTGCTATGACACCGACTCCCTTTGCGTTGGCATTCTTCAGCGCCTGGTGGAAATCCGGATCGCCGGCGTTAGTGAAGTTAAATCCGACTACAACCATGTCATAGATTCCGCTCTCGGCGGCGTTGTTCAGAATTCCGGCCTGGCCCGCATGCTGGGACACGCCGATGTAGCGCGCCAGCTTTTTCTGTTTGGCTTCCTTGAGGGCGGCAACCACTTCCGCATTGTTCATCTGCTCGACCGAGGGCTGATGGATCAGCAGGCCATCCACATAACCGGTCTGCAGGCGTTTCAGACATCCCGCAAAGTCAGAGAGGAATTTTTCACCCATGGAACCGGCGGCCACGCGCGGGAATGGGATCTTGGTCTGGATGATCACCTTGTCCCGGACGCCCAGTTGGGAAATCACGCTGCCGACCATCTCCTCGTTCCGGCCCTGCTGGTAGCCGAGCGCCGTGTCGAACAGGCGCACGCCGGCCTCATAAGCCTGTTTGACGATCTCGGGATTGTTGGCGTTCATGACCCCCATGCTGACGATCGGCAGCTTGATGCCGGTTCGGCCGAGCGTGCGCTGCAGGACCTCCTTGCCCTTGGCCGGGGCGGAGGTTTGCTGGAAAACAGTCTTCCATGGACTCGGGATTCCGGCCACCCCGGCGGTGGCCAGAACGCATGAAGCCTGCGACAAGAACTTCCTTCTGTTTGGATCGGGATTGCCTGTTGCCATAAGTGCGCTCCTGTTAATAACCAACCACGAAACACACGAAAAACACGAAATCGTATAGAAAGCCGAACTTACCGGCGCAAACAAAGTAGCGCAGGCTTCCAGCCTGCGACTACAAACGCCTAACTGGCCTTCTTCGGAAAGAACTTCTCCATCTCCGCCTCGCTCGGCCTGGGTGTCATCAGGCTGACGATGACGAGCGACAACAGCGACACGATCAGGGCCGGATAGATCAGCGGAATGCCCCAGGGATCGCCTTCGGGAACCTGTTCCGGAGGCAATACTCTCGACATGATGAAGAAGAACACGCAGACCACGGTGCCGGAAATAATCGAAGCCAGTCCGCCCGCCTTGGTGACACGCTTCCATGTCAATGCCGCGATCAGCGCAGGGGTGATCGCGACACCATAAATTGTATAGGCGAAGAGGCTCATTTCCAGGATGCTCTTCACCTGGGTCGCGAGCAGGTAGGCCAGCACGCCGATAATGACAACCAGGACCTTCTGCATGGCCACCAGGCCCTTTTCGTCGGTTCCCTTTTTCATGAAGCGCTGGTAGATATCGCGCATGACCGTGGTCGAGGGGGAGAGCAGGTAATTCATGCCCGTCGACAGGACTACCGCACAGGCGGCGCCGAGGAGCAGAACTCCCACAGGGTAGGGCACCAGTTCACGGGCGGCCATGAGGACCACCTTGCCTCCGGCTTTTGGGATCCTCAGGTCGATCCGGTCGATAAACTTGCTGTATGCGAAAACAGCGATTACCACAACCACCGTCTCAACGAAGATCGTTCCGATTGTCCACCAGGCGACCGCTTTCTTGGCGTCTCCCGGAGTCTTGGCGCTGTAAAACTTCTGGTACATGCTCTGGACCCCCATGAGCAGGAACAGCGTCGAGAGGAAATATCCCAGAGCCTTAAGCCAGGGATGGGCTCCGAACTGGCTGTTGACAATATCGAAGTAGCCTGTCTTGTGAGCCGCAGCAAACGCGGCCTGAGCGCCGGACACGCCGCCCGCCGAAAAAACCACGAAGGGAACCGCAAGCATGCAGGCCAGGACGATCACGATTCCGTTGGGCAGATCCGTGTAGGCGATGGCGACCATGCCGCCGAGCGCCGTGAACAGAATCACGAACGTGGCGGCGATGATGGTGCCGGTAGACTCGGAGATCTTCCCATCCGTGATCACATTCAGGATGAATCCGCCGGCCAGAAACTGATAGGACACAATTGTGATAAAGGACAGGATCAGAGCGATGGCGCCGAACAGCCGCGCCGCGGGGCCGTACCGGGCTTCGAGCATGTCGCCAACCGTGTACTGTCCAAAGGTCCGGATCTTTGCGGCCAGGAAGTAAATGATGATAATGCCCACCCACGCGCCGGCGGCGAGCCAAATGGCCGAAAAACCGGCCTTGGATGCGAATTCGGCGCCGCTGATGAAGGTGCCGGAACCGATCCACGTGCAGATCAGGGTGAATACCATGACCTGCCACTTCAGGCTGCGGCCGGCCACCATGAACTGTTCCTGGCTCTTGATGCGCCTGCTGCGAATGAAATTCAAGATCGTGAGGCCAAGGAGATAGGCCAGGATAATGGAAAGATAAGGCGGCATTTCCCTCATAATGCGAAGAAAAGCGCGAAGAAAAGCAAACATTTCCCCTCCTTCTCAGCGGGATTATGAAAGGATTGAATTCGGGTTAACTCCAACGACACCTGTTTTTAACCCAAGCCGCCTGAAGGCACAAGCGAATAATGCAGGGACAAAGGAGTAGAAGGGCAGCCGGTTTGTGCTTTGCCCATTTTGCCCTCGGTCTTATAGTGGCAATAAAGCAGACTACGCATCCAGATGTCTGAGGAGGATCCATGAATTTCGTCTGGCACGACATGTTTGATCTCGGCATTCCATGGATGGAAAAAATACTGCGGCCGATGATTGTCTATCTGTTTCTGGTTGTGGCCATTCGCATCGCCGGCAAGCGAGAATTGGCGCAGTTGAATCCGTTCGATCTCGTAGTCCTTTTGACCCTGTCCAATACGGTGCAGAATGCGATCATCGGCAACGACAACTCGGTCACCGGCGGACTCATCGGGGCGGCCACACTTTTTGTCGTGAACTACCTTGTCGTCAGGTTCCTGTTTGCTCACGAGAAGCTTGACAGGCTGGTGGAAGGGGATGCCGATGTGCTGATCGAAAAGGGCGTCGTTCGCACGGAACGTCTGAAAAAGGAGCTGATGACCAGGACCGAGCTGGAATCGGCTGCTCATCGCCAGGGATTTGCCGGTTTGGACGAAATCGAACGAGCCGTGCTCGAGCCCGGCGGCACGATCTCTTTTGTTGCCAGAAAACCGACCGAGGACGCATCAAGGCATCAGGCGGTCCTGGACCGGTTCGATGCACTTGCGCGTGAAATAGCCGAGCTGCGCGGCCGGCTGCCGCATTGAGTGCAGGCTCGCAGACTTTCTCTCATCCGCTTGCTGACGCGCGCGGCTCCGTAGCCTGCCAGCGTGTGAGTTTCGTTGTAAGTCCTTCACCCATGGAATGCCGCCACCCTATCACGAATCGCGGCCGAAGCTAAGTACTGTGGTTCATAAATACGGCAACGTATTTATGGAATCGTGTACTAAGGCGCTTTTGGATTGCGGGGATCTTCATGGTCTCGAATTGGTTTTTGACCTCGAAGGCTCGAAGGGCTCAAAGGGTCTCAAAGAGCCCTTAGAGCAACTTTGAGTCCTTTGAGCCTTCGAGGTGATCTGGCGCAGCAGCCTGCAGGCTCTATTCCACGGTGACGCTTTTCGCGAGGTTGCGGGGTTGGTCGACGTCGCAGCCGCGCAGCACCGCGATGTGGTACGCGAGCAGCTGGAGCGGGACGATCAGCAGGATCGGCATCAGGTAATCCGGGAGCGCCGGGACGTGGATGACGTGATCCGAGAAGCGGCGAATCTGTTCGTCCCCTTCCGTGGCGACGATGATCACGATGCCGTCGCGGGCGCGCACTTCGTGGATATTGCTGAGCATTTTTTCATAGCGCAGAAGTGATTTGGGATTGCTGGCATCCTTGGCTGCCAGCGCGACGATCGGAAGATCCCCGTCGATCAGCGCGTTGGGGCCGTGCTTCATCTCTCCTGCCGGGTAGCCTTCGGCATGGATATAGGAGATCTCCTTGAGTTTCAGCGCCCCTTCCAGCGCGATCGGAAAATGGATGCCGCGCCCCAGGTAGAGGAAGTTGTAGCGCCGGAACAATACCGACGCGATCTTCTCGTAATGGCCATTGCGTGCCAGCAGCTGCTCGATGCAATGAGGCACCCGCATCAGGTCGGCGAGCAGGGATGACGCTTCTGCCTGGGTCACTTTCTTGCGCAATTGTGCCATATGCAACGCGAGCAGGAACAGAACGACGAGTTGTGCGGTAAAAGCCTTGGTGGAGGCGACGCCGATCTCGGGACCGCTGCGAGTGTACAGCGTCCCGTCACTTTCGCGCGACAGCATGCTGCCGACCACATTGCACACGGCGAGAACCCGGGCGCCCTTGGCCTTGGCCTCACGGACGGCCGCCAGTGTGTCTGCCGTCTCCCCCGACTGGCTGATCGCGACCACGAGCGAGCGCCCGTCCAGGATCGGATCGCGATAGCGGAACTCGGAACCGTAATCGACCTCGACAGGGATGCGCGCCATTTCCTCGAGCAGATACTTGCCCACCAGGCCCGCGTGCCACGAGGTGCCGCAGGCTACGATATGGATGCGGTCGATGTCGGCAAGGACCTCTTCCGGCAGGTTCGCCTCATCCAGGAACACCCGTCCGGAATCGAGCGAAATCCTGCCCGCGATGGTGTCCTGTACGGCGCGCGGCTGCTCGTGAATTTCCTTGAGCATGAAATGCCGGTAGCCCCCTTTTTCGGCCATCGCCGGTGTCCAGGTGATGCGTATCGGCGCAAACGGCACGGCTTCGCCTTGGAAGGTGATAATGCGCACGCCGTCAGCGGACAGGATCGCCAGCTCGCCGTCGCCCAGGAAATACACCATCTGGGTGTGATCGAGCAGGGCCGGCACATCGGAAGCGACGAACTGTTCTCCGTTGCCGAGGCCGAGAGCGAGCGGCGGGCCATTGCGCGCCGCCACGATCGTTTTCGGCGTGTCCGCGGAAAGTGCACAGATGGCAAAACTGCCGCGCAGCTCCAGCGCCGTCCTGCGCACCGCCTCGGTCAGGCCGCAGGAGCCGGCCTGAGATTCGATCATGTGGGCGATGACTTCGGTATCGGTTTCGGTCATGAACCGGTGTCCGGATTCCTGCAGCCGCGACTTCAGCTCCAGGTAATTTTCGATGATGCCGTTGTGAACCACCACAATCTTGCCGGAGCAGTCCCGGTGCGGGTGGGCATTCTCCTCTGTCGGACGGCCATGGGTCGCCCAGCGCGTATGCCCGATCCCATATTCTCCCTCCAGGGTGCTGCCATTCAATGATTGAACAAGATTGCCGAGTTTGCCGCTGGACCGGCGGATGTGGACGGTGTTGCCGGAAACGACCGCCAGGCCGGCCGAATCGTAGCCGCGGTACTCGAGCTTGCGCAGCCCTTCCAAAAGCAAGGGCACTGGGGGTTTAGGCCCAATGTAGCCGACAATGCCGCACATAGTTGTTATTCTCCGTCAATTGAGGTTTCCCGCCATGGAATTACCTGCTAAAATCGCGCTCGGACTTTAAGGCGATCGGCAAACCATGGATGCTGCCTGCAAAAAACTCCATCCGCCCAGAACGGAAAGCGGGCTTTGTTGCCGGTGCATTCCTAGTATAGCTCCTTTTTACCTGTTGTCGAACCACAGTCAATCCATCGGTTGCAACGAGACGGGCCATTAGGGTGAATCACATGGAACTGAAAATTGTCCAATTAACGATTCCGGACGGCTGCAACATCATAGTCGGCCAGGCGCACTTCATCAAGACGGCCGAGGACTTGTATGAGATCATGGCGACCGGCTGCCCTCATGCCAAATTCGGCGTCGCATTCTGCGAAGCGTCCGGCCCCTGCCTCATACGGGTTGAAGGGAACGATGAAGCGCTCCGCGGCACAGCCGCGGAAAACGCCATGTTGCTGGGATCCGGCCATTCCTTTGTCATTGTATTGGGAGACGCCTTTCCGATCAATGTTTTGAATGCGGTCAAGAACTGTCCGGAAGTCTGCAGGATCTTCTGCGCGACTGCAAATCCGCTGCAAGCGGTCATTGTCGAATCCTCGCAAGGGCGGGGCATCCTCGGCGTTGTGGACGGCGCTCCTCCAATAGGCGTGGAGGCCGATGCGGACGCCGAGAACCGGAGGGAATTTCTGCGCAGGATCGGATACAAAAGGTGATGGGCCTTTTCCGTCCCCTTCAAGGGCCCAAAGAACCTCCAAGGAGTTCTTTCGGGTTCATTGCATCCTTTTAGCCTTTGAGGTTAACCGGATAAACTGAGGTGCCAAATGGATTTGAAAAATCACGAGCTGTCCCCTGAGCAGTTGCGCCGGTATTGCGACTGCTTTGCTTTCCCGTTCACCACTACCGCCGACATTCCTCCGCTCAAGGGGCTTGTGGAGCAGGAGCGGCCGATCCGGGCCATTCGCTTCGGGCTGGATATTGCCTCCCCCGGCTATAACATCTACGTCAGCGGCCTGACCGGGACCGGGAAGACCACGGTGATCAAGCAGTTTCTCGACGATATCACCTGTACCTTGCCGACGCCCCACGACTGGTGTTTTGTCCATAATTTCCGGGAGCCCAACGAGCCGACTGCCCTGAGTCTGCCTGCCGGCAGAGCCAAGGTGCTCAAGGCAGATATGAATGAACTTGTGCGCGACCTCAAGACGGAAATTCCCAAGGCATTCGAAAGCAAGGAATACGAGCAGAACTTGCGTGCGCTGATTCACGAGAATCAGACCGAGCAGCAGTCGCTGTTCAATCAGCTGACCGAGAGGGCCCGCTCCAGCGGCTTTTTGCTCGAGATCTCTAAAATGGGCGTTTCGATTGTTCCCATCATCGAGGGCGCGCCGATCGGGCCCGAGCAGTTCGAGGCGCTGGACGATGCCGCGAAAACGGAAATCGATGCGCGCCGCGAGGCTTTGCAGCAGGAGGTGAATGTCTTTTTGCGCCAGGTGCGCGAAATCAACAAGGCCAGCCGCGAGCGCGTCAATGACCTCAACAGCCGCCTGGGCCTTCATGTGGTCGGGGGCATGATCGAGGGCATAAGAGAGGAGCACGCGGGCCTTGCGCCGGTCCTTGCCTACCTGAATGACGTGCAGTCCTACATTCTGTCGCATCTCGATGATTTCACGGAGGACGGCCAGAAGCAGGAGTCCCCTGCCGCGGCCAAGTCAAATCTCGATCCCCCCGTGGATCCGTTCCTGAAATACCGGGTTAACATCATCGTGGACAACACGAACGTGCAGGGTGCGCCGGTAATCATCGAAACCAATCCCACCTATTACAACATGTTTGGCCGCATGGACCGCTGGACGCAGCTGGGCACGCTGCAGACCGACTTCACCATGATTCAGGCCGGCGCATACCTGAAAGCGAACGGCGGATTTCTGGTCATCAACGCGCATGACATCCTGCTCAATTTCGGGGTCTGGGAGACGCTCAAGCGCACGGTGAAAAACAAGGAAGTCCGGATCGAAGACCTCCATGTGCAATTTGGAGCGCTGCCGGTTGCCGGCATGCGCCCCAGCCCCATCGAAACCAACGTCAAGGTGATCATGATCGGCAACCAGCAGATCTATCACCTTCTGTACGAGCTGGATGAAGATTTCCGCAAGATTTTCAAGGTGAAGGCGGACTTCGATTCCCAGATGAACCGGGACACAAAATCACTGCACAGCTATGCATCGTTCATCAGCAACCGCTGCCACCACGAGAATCTGCTGCATTTTGACCCGTCCGGCGTTGCGGCGGTCGTGGAATACGGCTCCCGGCTGGTGGACGATCAGGGAAAGCTGTCGTCCAGGTTCAGCGACATCGCCGACATCGTGCGCGAGGCGAGTTATTGGGCCGGCGAAGACAAGTGCGCGGTGGTTTCCGTGCAACACGTCAACCGGGCTGTCGAAGAAAAATATTACCGTTCGAGCCTGGTGGAAGAGCGCCTCCGGGAATTCATCACCGAAGGGTCGATCCTGGTGGATGTGGACGGCGCGGCGGTCGGCCAGGTGAACGGACTCGCCGTGCTCGATCTCGGCGACATCCGTTTCGGCAAGCCCTCGCGCATCACCGTGAAGACATTTATCGGCAAGGGCAATGTCGTGGACATTGAACGCGAATCCAAAATGAGCGGGAGAATTTACGATAAGGGTGTGCTGATCCTGAACGGGTATCTGAAATCGTCCTTCGCGCAGGAGCAGCCGCTCTCGCTCGGCGCCAGCATCTGTTTCGAACAGTCTTACGAAGGAGTGGACGGCGACAGCGCTTCCTCGACGGAGATTTACGCGCTGCTTTCCAGCCTTGCCGGCGTCCCGATCCGGCAGGGAATTGCCGTCACCGGCTCGGTCAACCAGCATGGCGATGTCCAGCCGATCGGGGGAGTGAACCAGAAGATCGAAGGCTTCTTCGACGTCTGCAAGGCAAAAGGCCTCACCGGCAGCCAGGGAGTCATGATCCCGGTGCAAAACATCAAGAACCTCATGCTGCGGCAGGACGTTGTGGACGCCGTGCGCGAGCGCCGGTTTCATCTATACGCAGTGAAATCCATCCAGGAGGGGATCGAAATCCTGACCGGCGTGCCCGCGGGAATCAAAACCGGCGGCGCCTATCCGGAGGGTAGCATCAATTGCCGGGTGGAGCAGCGCCTGAAGGAATTCGCGGAAGGATTGAGAAAATCTTCTGCTGCCGGCGACAAGGAACATGACGGAGGCGCGGGCCCGGAGCGGGGGCAGGATTGAATGCAATGATCAGTGTCGAAGCCGCACAGGGAATCATTCGGGATCACCTGCCTGCGCCGCGGGTGGAGCGCATTTATTTTCAGGCGGCTCTCCATCGAGTCCTCGCCGAGAGCCTGCCTGCAACCATGGACCTCCCTCCCTTCGATCGTGCTGCCGTGGATGGTTATGCGTTGCGCTCCGCGGACGTCCCCGTCGTCCCGGTGGATTTGGAACTCATCGGCGAAATCCGCGCCGGAGGTGTGCCGCCGGCTGCGCTGCGGGGCGGTGAGGCGGCCGCGATTACGACGGGAGCGCCGGTACCGGCCGGCGCCGACGCCATCCTGATGATGGAGCACTCCCGCGTGTCGCCGGATGGCCGCAAAGTGAGCATCCTGCGCCCGATCGGGGCCGGTCAGAACATTGTTCCCCGGTCTTTCGAGGCCGCGGCGGGTGAGGCGGCTTTGCCTGCCGGCCGGCTGCTCGGCCCGGCGGAAATCGCCGTGCTGGCCACGTTCGGGTACACAGAGATCGCTGTGTTCCGGCGCCCGCGCGTTGCGCTGCTTGCAACCGGCGATGAATTGATCGAGGTGCAGGAAGTCCCCGAGCACAACCAGATTCGCAATTCCAACGCCTATTCTCTGACGGCTCAGCTGAAATCTCTCGGTATCGAGCCCGATTACCTGGGAATTGCCGCCGACAACCCTGATGATTTGCGCGTCAAGATTGCCGCAGGACTGGATCATGATGTGATGATCGTTTCGGGGGGAGCTTCCGTCGGCCCGTACGATCTGGTCAAGGGCGCGTTTGGGGAGTTGGGCATCAGGATTCTGTTCGACCGTGTGGCCGTGAGGCCGGGCAAGCCCACGATATTCGGGCGCAAAGATGACCATCTGATCTTCGGCCTGCCCGGGAATCCGGTCTCTTCGTTTGTGTCCTTCGAGAACTTTGTCCGCCCGGCCCTCGGCCGCATGTGCGGTCTCGCACATCCTGAACTGATGCGGGTCGCCGGCGAACTCGAGGCCACGATGCGCCAGACGCCGGGTAGAACCGCCTTCCTGCCGGCGATCGCCTGCCTGGGAGCTGGGGGCTGGAACATCGGTCCGCTGCCATGGAAAGGCTCGGGCGATATCCTGGGCTTCTCGCGCGCCAATGCCCTCGTGATCTTCCCGGCTGACCGCTGCGAAATGGCGCGCGGCGAGCGGGTCGAAGCCCTGCTGTTTTCTGATTTCATTCTGCGGAGGAGCTGAATGGCCACAGGGAAACTTTCCCATGTTGACGACCAGGGGCGGGCGCGCATGGTGGATGTTACGGAAAAGCCCGTGACCCGGCGCCACGCCGTTGCCGAATCTTTCGTCAGACTCTCGCGTAGGACCCTTTCGTTGATCGCCGAGAACCTGCTGCCCAAAGGAGATGCGCTTGCCGCCGCCCGTTTGGCGGGGATCATGGCCGCCAAACGAACGCCTGACCTCGTGCCGCTGTGCCATCCGTTGCTCTTGACCCGCGTGGACGTGAGCGCGGAAACCGGGAAGAGCGGAGTCCGTTTTGAAGCCGCCGTATCTTGTGCCGGCCAGACCGGCGTGGAGATGGAGGCCCTGACCGCGGCGGCGGTCGCCGCGCTCACCCTGTACGACATGGTTAAGGCGGTAGAAAGAGGCGCGACCATCGAAAGGATCCGCCTGCTCTCGAAATCAGGCGGCATAAGCGGCCCTTACCAGGCTCGCGCCCCCAAGAAAAAACGCAGGCAATAAGCCGGCGCCGTCGGCCGTCAGGATGTTCTCAAAGGTGTGCCGAGTACAAGACCGTCCAGGTCCAAGTCCACTTCGGGGAAGCGTCCTATGTTAGCGCTTATGGGCTGAAGCCTGCCCCTGCTTCTGTTTTTTTAAAAACTCTGTGTGCTCGGTGCTTCAAAAACATCTCGGGGCTGCCACTGCACCCGCTAGCGCACTCGCGGCCGCGGTCTGGGGGCTGGCGAGGTAGGTGTCGACATTCTCGTTCGGTAGAGCTATGACTCGACTGTGAAGTTTCATAAGGCTTCCTTTGGAAGCACAGAGAACACAGAGGGCGCAGAGAACACGGAGAAATAATATTTTTGTGGGATCGGTCGCGGCGCACCTTGCCAGATGCAAAAGCGCCGCGCTATACTCAGGAAGATCATCATTGAGCGGGAGTCCGGGCCGCGGGTGCCACGTGTTTCTGCCTTCGGGCCGGAGATTGCTTTGCGAGGGAGTTCGAGCTGACGCCATGCCGATCTACGAATATTTGTGCAGCAACTGCAAACGCAAGATGTCTTTCCTGGTTCTCACTCCGGCTTCCTTCCAGCCGGTGTGCAAATACTGCAAGGGCACCGAACTCGAGCAGCTCTTCTCGCGCTTTTCTTCGCCCAAGTCGGAGGAACGGCGCATGGAGTCTCTGGCAGATCCTGCCAGCCTGGGCGGCCTGGATGAAAATGATCCTGCCAGCGTTGCCCGCTGGATGAAGAAAATGGGCAAGGAGATGGGCGAAGATATGGGCGAGGATTTCGACCAGATTGCCGAGGAGGCGGCTCAGGAAGTTGCCTCCGGACATCCCGCCGGCGAAGGCCAGGATGAAGGCGGCTCTGTCCCTCCGTCAGAGGATCTATGATTGTGCGCCTTCACAGGAACCGGTGCCGCTATTTTTCGTCGTCCTCGTCTTCTTCGTCTTCGTCCTCGTCGTCGGCGAATCCTTCCACCATCGAGAGCGCATCCATTGCCGCTTCGGCGATATCTTCGTCGTCCGAGTCCAGGTGGTGGCAGATCAGGTCGGCGGCTTTGTCAGGATTGATCGAAGCTGCCGCTTCGATGGCCGCAATCAGATCGTTCTTGTCGGCAGCCCCATCCTCGAGCAATCGGGAGACAATCGGCCACGCTTTCCGTATTTCCCAATTGCCGGCCGCACAGATGGCGTGATGCTTGATATCGGCGTTCCTGCTCCTCAGGGCCTGGAGGATCTCGGCGTCGAATCCCTTGATATACTGCATGCAGAAGACCGCCGTCAGTTTCCATTCCTCGTCGGGATCCGCATAGGCGGCGCGTACGGCGCCTGCGTGCCATGACTGGGGACTGCGCACGGATGCCTCGAGAATGCGGTGCCTGACGAACTTGGGAGTCTGGGCATTGACAAAAACCTGGTGAAAAGTCTGCTGGACTTTTTTGAACGAGCTTTCGGAAATCGCCGAGTCCTCATCGTCAAATCCGTCTATATCAGCTTCCTCGAGAGCCGGGCCCAGGGAAATGGCTGCCGCGCCCCGGACCGCATCCGGCCGGTTTGGCGCGCTGATGACATCCAGCAGCGCCGCCGACAACTTGTCGCTCATGACGCAGAGATTTCCCGCCAATTCTGCCGCCAGGAGGGAATCCGATTCCGGCGCGCCCTCGTCCTCGAAGGTCTTGATAATGACCTCGCTCGCGTTTTCCGGCCAATCCCATGGCGGCAAATCGCTGAGTGTTTTCAGATCCATACCGTTTCCTTCGCAATGACTGATTCGAATCGCAAGCCTACCTTACCACTCAATCAACGATTCCGGTCTCCTGCCAGGCCAAGTCTTGAGATAAACAATTGCCGTCCGGCGGCCGCTGGATCTCGATTCCCAGCCCGGACGCGGTCGCCGGCAGATCCCGGAACATTCCGTTTCACAGTTCCCCAGCGGCTACGGTGTCGAATCAATACAGACAGTTTCAGAACACACCCTATCATACCGCATTCATTCCGCTAACCGGATTATTCGTCACCCGGAAAAAAACTCCCTCCAGTGCTTGGGGCGACAAGAGTTCATGAGAAACCGAAATGACTTTGTGACTGCAGGAGTGTTTGAGACTATCGGGAGGACCGTTTTTGACTGGATTCAAAATTTCAGCGCGGAGGACGCGGAGAAAAAAGCTGAGGAAGCAGAGAAAATATGGCATTCTCTGTGTTCTCAGCCTTTTTCTCTGTGGTCTCCAGGCTGAGCTTTTTCTTTTCCGTTGGGAGCAATCCATGAACCAGGACAGCCAGCGCCGGTTCCGGGCCGGCGACTCATTGCAGGATCTTTGCCGCGCGTGCAAGGCAGTGCGCGGCCATACCGTCATCGCCGCCGATTCGAACGGCAGGGTGCTGCGGGTGATTTGCGATTATTGCGGGAGCCAGCACAATTATCGCGGCGGGGAAAGCAGGGAGATTGCCGCAAAACCGGCTGCGCTGCCTCCTGCGGCCAGCGCGGCAATTCCACCGGTGACTGAGAGAGAAAGGAGTGTGTCTGTGACCAGCATCTCGATGCAGGATGGTGACGCGGGTTTCGAACTGTTGCTGCGCAGGATCATCCGTGAAGAGACCGGGCTCACGCCCGTCGCGATCGGCGAACGATGGCGGGGCGGCGAAATGATTCTGCGGCCGGGCAGACCGGGATTGCAGGAGAAGAGCTGGCCGATTGACACCTTCTTCCACAAGGTTGTGATGCTGAGGAACCGTCTGCGGGTGCTCGAGCAGCAGATCAACAGCATGCAGATTCCCGAGGATGCCAAAGTCAGGCTGCAGGCATACATCACCGGCTGCTACGGAACGCTGACCAATTTCAACATTTTGTTCGCCGAAGAGGAAGACCGTTTCCACGGCTCCGCGGAAAACGACTGACCGGCCTGTCCGCCGCAATTCCTGGTTGCTTCCCAGGCAGGCCGTGATATCTTCTCTGCACCTATCCAAGGAGTGAATGCGATGAAAGTCGAACGTAGCGCGCGCAGGCCTGCGTGGCTTGTGATTCTGGGAATCGTTGCCGTATTGATGACTTCTCTTTTCATCCCGGCGCAGCAGATTACGGAGACCCGTGATCCGAAGCAGGCGCAGGATGAGGAGTTTGCCAAACTCTACAAGGAATGGACCGGGGAGGCGCGCTACGGCAGCCCTCTTGTCGACCATCTCCCCCGCGTGGAAGGAATACCGACGCCCAAGGACGTGCTTGGCTATCACATTGGCGCACCACAGAAATTGACCTACTACGCCGATATCCTCAGGTTTTATCGCGCGCTTGCGGCTGCGACGCCACGGGTGAAGGTAGAGACGATCGGCAAATCGGATGAGGGGCGCGAACTGGTCGTGGTCTGGGTTTCCTCGGATGAAAACCTGAGGGCTTTGCAGCAGAACCGCGACAACCTGGCCAAAATCGCCGACCCGCGCGGTTTGTCGGAGGATCAAATCCGGCAATTGGTTGCCACCACCAGGCCGAATTACCACGTGATTGGGGGCCTGCACAGCAGTGAAGCCGGCGCGCCGGAAATGCTCATGGAGCTGGTCTATCGGATTGCCGTCGAGACCTCCCCGGTCATCACACAGATCCGCAATAATGTTTACCTTTCCGTCACGCCGGTGGCGGACGCGGATGGACGTGATCGCTATATCGACTGGTTCTATCGCGGGCTGGAAGCGGCGCAGGGTGCCGCCGCAACAGGAACGGCGGCCGCCGCCGGCGGCGCTCCGGAAGGCGGGCGCGGCGGCGGACCGGGCGGCGGCGCCATTGGAAGCCTGCCCTATTGGGGCAAGTATGTTTACCACGACAACAATCGCGACATTAATATCGCTCTCATGCAGATGCGGGCCCTGACCGACTGGTACTTTACGGCTCATCCGCCGATCATGCACGACCTGCATGAATCGATGGCCCTGATGTACACCTATAGCGGCGGGCCGCCGCAGAATCCCAATCTCGATCCGCTGTTGTTTGCCGAGCTGCCGTGGTTTTCCAATTGGGAGCTGGCGCAGATGACCAAATGGGCGATGCCGGGCGTGTATACCCATGCCTTCATGGATGGCTGGTCGCCGGGCTACCTCGGTTCGGTTGCATACAATCACAACGGCTTGATGAAAATGTATGAGACCCAGTCGGGCCGGGATCCGGCTGCCGGCGCCAGAGGCGCGGGTCCCGCCGGGGGCCGCGGTGATGCGGCCGGACAGGCGCGGGCCGGAGGCGCCGGTGACACGGGCCGTGGCGCTGCAGCCGGAACGCGCGGCGATGCCGGCGGACGGGCGGCAGGCAGCGGCGGCGCCCGTGGGGATGCGGCCGCACGGGGTGCGGGCACGGCGGGCGGGATTGCGGCCACCGCCGGCGAGCAAGCCAGAGGCATCGGCCCGGGCCGCGGCGCCGGTGAACCTTCGGGTGCGCCTCCGACCCAGGGTCGCGGCGGCGAACGCGGCGGCGGAGTGCCCACCGGCCGCGGCGGGACGCAGGATCGTGAATGGTACCGGGGCCTTCCGGTGCCGCCGAATGCGGCTGCCTCGTTCACGCGGCGCGATAATGCGAACTATCAGGAAACCGGCGTGCTCTCTTCGCTCCAGCTGACTTCCATGTTCCCGAACGTCATCGTTGAGAACTTTTACATCAAGTCCAGGAATTCCATCGAGGAAGGGAAGACCAAGGCGCCGTTCGGTTATGTGATCCCGGCCCGGAAGGACATGACCCGCGCCGGCGAACTGGTGAAAATTCTGCGTATCCAGGGGATCGAAGTGGGCATGGCGAGCGCTGAATTCAAGTCGGGTGACACCACCTATCCCGCCGGATCGTATGTGATCAAACGCGATCAGCCCTATGGCAGGCTGGCCAAAAATCTGCTCGAGAAGCAGGTTTATCCGGACTCGCGGCTGAGCACCTACGACGACAGCGGATGGACCATGGGCCCGCTGATGGGTGTGGATGTGAAGGAAATTTCCGATGCGGCCATTCTGAAAGTGGCGGTCACGCCTGTGACCCAGGTGACGGTAAGAGGTAAGGTCGCCGGGACCGGAACTGCCGGCCTTGCGGTAGCGCACTTCGGATCGAACAACATGATTTCGTTCCGCTACAAGCTCCGGTCGGTTCCGATGAAGATCGCGGAAAAGGGCTTTTCCGCCGAAGGGATCGATTTTCCCGCGGGCTCCTTTGTGATTGCCGGTCCGGTCGGCGCGGAAGCCCGCGCAGCCGTGGAGCAGTTCGGATTGGCCGCCGCGATGTTATCTGCGATGCCTTCCGTGCCGATGCACGAGGCCGACGCTCCGCGCATCGCCATTTATTCACAGTGGAGCGGCACGCAGGACCTGGGTTGGTACCGGCTGACGTTTGATAATCTGGGGATTCCGTACGACCTGATTTTCAAAGAACAGATCAAGCAGGGAAACCTGCGGGATCAATACGATGTCATCCTGATGGCGGCGCAAAACATCAACCGCAACGCGGTTCTGCAGACGCCGGCCGCACGGCCGCAGCCTTACCAGAAGAGCGACAAATACAAATTCCTGGGGATGTATGGAGAGACGCCCGATATGTCCGGCGGCTTCGGCCAGGAAGGGGTGGACGCATTCGCCAAATTCCTGGATTCCGGCGGCACGCTGATTGCCGCCGGCGGCGCGGTCCGGTTTCCCATCGAATTCGGCTGGGCCAGGACCGCCGACACCGAGCAGGTAACGGGGATTACCGCGCGACGCCCGATCGTACAGGGCGAAATCCAGCGGTCTGACCATCCCGTATTCTATGGTTATGAGGACAGGATGATCCCGATGAAATATGTCGGGGGAACCGTGCTGAGGGTGGGAATTGCAGATCAGGCGAACATCCTGGCGCGCTATGTCGGCGGAGATTCATCGGTCCTGAGCGGATTGATGGTGGGGGCCGACCAGCTGCGCCAGCGCCCGTTTGCCGTCGATGTGCCGGGCGCCTGCAACGGCAAGGGACGGGTGATCCTGTTCACCAATAATCCGATCTACCGTTGGCAGAACCACGGCGAATTCAACATGATCTTCAACTCCCTCCTGAACTGGAACGATGTCGTGAAGTAAGGGACAGAGGAGTAAAGGGGCAGAGGCGGGAAACATCCCCTCTGCCCGATGATTCTCGACAGCTTGCGGTTTGCCGCTTCGCAACCGGGTGATCAAACGGCTGGCTTGGCTCTGAGCAGGCCGAGTTGCAGCAGCAGGCCGCTGAAATCATAGATGCTGCGCATGTGGACGATCTGTCCGTCCTTGAAGGTCATGAAAAAAGATCCCGGCAGCACAAAGATGCGTCCGGTTCCGGACAATCCGCAGAATTCGCCGGTGTGGGTGCCGGTCTGGGACCACAGGATCGCTGCCCGGTCTCTATGGATCAGCTGGCTGTCGACCTGGAACTGCATGTCCGGGAAGGCAGTGAACCAGTCCCGATACAGTGCCTCGACAGCCTTGCGCCCGCAGATGGTGCCTGCGAGCATGCTTGTATATACTGCGTCTTTGGCGAATACGGCCGCAAGGGCGGGCGCATCGTGGCTCGGCCACACTTCCAGCCACCCTTTCAGGACTTTATTTATCGTAACCCCCTTCATAGCCTTTCCTCCCATGGACACCGGTTCCAGGAAAAGCACCTGGCCTGGCTCCGGATTCAACGCGAGCGGAGCACTGGTGGTGCAACGCAATCCTATGCGATCGAAAAACCCGTGCGCGCCGGGCTGTGAGAAGGATCCAGGTGCCGGATCAAAACTGGGGCGGACCTCCGTGCTTCCACATGAGTATGTGCCGGTGTCCGGACGCGCATCGCTGATACCGAGTATAAAATGATTGTCTCTGCGAAGCAAACAATGCCGTTGATAACTGCGATTCAGACACTTTAACTGGACCGCCAAGACCGCAAAGACCGCAAAGAAACGCTTTTATGGATCAACCTGTCGCATTTGCCTCGTCCTGAGGGGCGCGCCGCTGCGCGATGCGGCATCTTTGCGGTCTTCGAGGTCTTTATGGTTCGCTTTCGATCCCGCTATCTGAAACAATGGTCGGGAACTGCGGCTCAGATCAATGCTTTGGGAGCAGCCGCTTTTCGTGTAGCTTTAGGAGTCAACAAAAATCAGGTTTATCGCAATGCTTCCTTTGGTCATGTTTTATCACCGGCTGAACAAGTACAGCTTTAATGCGCTCGCGGGCGCGCTCGACCGTGATGACGAAGCCTCGGCGACCGGAATCACGCGCGCCAAGACGGCCGACGAAGTCAGGGCTGCAGCGGCAGGTCTTTTAAGCCGGCATGAGCGGATTCTGGTCGCGCTTTCCATCATGACGCCGCAGCTGCGTGAAGCAGAGTCCCTGGTACGGCAGTTGCGAGCCGCGCATGGAACCCGCATTATCTTCCTTGCAGGCGGGCCGCACGCCACGGCGGATCCCGAGGGTGTTCTTCGCCTGGGCATCAACTTGGTCTTCCGCGGCGAATCGGAGGCCATTTTCCCGGCGGCACTCAAAAATCTGGCACGCCGGGAAAGTTGCCTGGATATCCCGGGAATCGCATTCCGGGATGGCGGAAAGCTGCTCGTTAATCCGCGGCCGGAAATGGTCGACATCGATTCCTTTGACTCCTTCTCAGCCGGGCGCGGCATGTTTGGCCCGATTGAGATCACCCGTGGATGCCCTTTCGCCTGCTCGTATTGCCAGACTTCCCACATCTTCGGCGTCCGGCCGCGACACCGCAGCGTGGACAACATCGTGCGCCAGGCGCTGGCCTTGCGTTCCTCCAGGAAGCGCAATGTGCGCCTGCTTTCACCCAATGCGTTTTCCTATGGATCGCCGGACGGGCGGCAGCTGAATTTAGCTGCCATCGGCCGACTGCTCGAATCGTTGCGCCGGGCGCTGGATCCCGGCGACCAGATCACCTTCGCCCATTTTCCTTCGGAAGTGCGGCCGGAGCACGTCTCGGTCGAGACCCTAGAGCTGATGCGCGCGTATGCGAATAACGACGAGATCGTTATCGGCGCCCAGACGGGCAGCCAGCGCATGCTGGACGCATGCCGCCGATCCCATGATGTGGGCAGCATTCTGAATGCCGTAAGGCTGGCCCGCAAGTTCGGTTACCGCGTGATTGTGGATTTCATCCTGGGATTGCCTGGCGAAACGCCGGAGGATGTGCGCGAGACGGTCGCGGTCATCCGGGAGATCGCGCGCCTGGGCGGCCGGATTCATCCGCATGCCTTCGTTCCGTTGCCCCAGACCGCCTTCGCCGCGGAGCGCCCCGGCAAGATACCGGCCGAGGTCACGCGCACACTGGCAGAACTCAAATCTCAGCGCGCGGTTTACGGAGACTGGGTGCCGCAGCGGCGCCTGGCACACCGCGTCTACCGCGGCCTGCGGGGTGACACAGGCATGAAGTGAATTCCGAGCGATCGGGAGTGAAGCGGGTCGGCAGGGCGAAGAGAAATGGATAAAGGGGCAATCTCGCTGCGCTTCAGACACTGACGAGGACTCGAATTGCTGGAGAGGCCCCTGCGACGGCTTCGTCGCCGTTCATTGAAATCAGAAACTGAAAATAGTGAACCACAGAGGCACAGAGGCCACAGAGATACACAGGAATGCCAAGCCCCGCCCGGGGGCGCCTACGGCCGCCATTCTCGTCCGGGAGCAGCGGAAAAGCCTGAGGATGCCCGCAGAATTCCAGATAGGGCTCAAGGCTTTTCCGCTGCTCCCGGACGAGAATGGCGCAACGCGAAGCGTTGGCCCCCGGGCGTAAGCGGGTGTTGCCGCCTCTCTGCTCTCTGTGTCTCTGTGGTTCAAAAACGGTGGCACTCAAACAGGGAAGTTTCCGGGGAGGCCCGAAGGGCCCAGCCCGGCCGTCAGGCCGGGATATCGAATGCAGAGATAAAGAGCGCCGAAGGTGCGGCACCGGGATCTATGTATGGACATGTGCAGGCCCTTTGGGCCTGGATCGCAATTCGCATGGTTGCCACTGCCTGAATCGCAGGGCAATCTCGATGGACACGGGAAGGCGGCCCCTGTGGTATGCTAGGCGGGCTTCGAATTAACAGCTCCTGGCTTCGGAGGAAGAATATGAAATCTCGGATCTTGGCGCATGCCGCAATCGTTGTCGGTTTGTTGTCCGTTCTCGCCTTGAGTTACGCGTACCTGGGGGCGCAGGACCGGCTCTCTGCAATGCCCGGCTATGACCAGTTCATGAAAATGCAGGCGGCCGTTGGCGGTTCCGCGTTCGTTTCCGGCCAGATCAATGTCACCTGGGCCGCCGATGCGCAATCGTTTACTTATGCCACGGGCGGCAAAGCCTATCGCTTCGACCTGGCAACCATGAAGCCGGTCGAAACGGGGGATGCGCCGGCGGATGCCGGCCGCGGGCGCGGCGGTTTCCCTGGAGGCGGACGGGGCGGTCGGGGCGGCGGACAGGAACAGGCGCAGGCGAGCAACCTGCCGAATCCGTGCCCGCAGCAGAGCGTCGAACGCGGACGGCAAAATCCCTGCACGCCTTCCCCTGACATGAAAATGAAGGCATTCTACCGCGACCGTAATCTCTATCTCAGCAATGCCGATGGTTCCGGGGATGTCGCCGTTACCACCGACGGCAGCGAAAAGTACCGCATCAAGTACGGCATTGGCAGCTGGGTTTACGGCGAAGAGCTCGGCCAGACGACCGCCGTCTGGTGGTCGCCCGACGGCAAGAAGATCGGTTTCTACCAGTTTGATGAAAGCAAGGTCAAGGACTATTTCCTGCAGATGGATCAAACGAAGGTCCAGTCGCGCGTGGACGTCGAAGCCTATCCAAAACCGGGCACGCCCAATCCGATCGCCGACATCCTTGTTTACGACCTCGCATCGAAGCAGAACGTCACTCTCGATGTGCGCGACGGCAAGCCATTCTCACAGAACGATGTCGTCGGTCACTATGTTTACAACGTCCGCTGGGCGCCGGACAGCTCCGAGGTGTTCATCAACCGCTCGAACCGCAAACAGAACATCATGGAGTTCATTGCGTGCAATCCAGCAACCGCAAAATGCCGCGTTGTGGTTCGCGAGGAATGGCCCACGGGCTGGGTTTCCAACCGCCCGCAGATGCGCTACCTTGCAGACAACAAGCGCTTCATCTGGCAGTCGGAACGCAACGGCTGGAACAACTACTACCTGTATGACCTATCCGGCAAGCTCGTCAATCCGATCACGAGTCACACAGCATTTGAGGCGGGCAACATTGTCAAAGTGGACGAAAAGGCGGGCGTCATGTTCTACATGGCGCGCGACGGCGACAACTACATGAAATCGCAACTCCACCGCATCGGGCTCGACGGCAAAGGGGATGTCAGGCTGACCGATCCCAAATTCAACCACAGCGCAGCAATTTCGCCCGACAATAAATATTTTACCGATGTCTATCAGACTCACGATCAGCCGCCGGCCACTCGACTTGTGGACATGACCGGCAAGGTCGTTGCCGAGCTGGCGAAAAGCGACCTCACCAAATTCAATGAGCTGGGCCTCAAGAAGGTGGAGATGTACACCTACAAAGCCGCCGACGGAAAAACGATTCTTTACGGCACGATCGCGTTTCCCTCGACCTTTGATCCGGCGAAGAAGTACCCCACGCTGGTGCCGGTTTACGGCGGGCCGGCCTCGAGCAGCAATGTGCCCAGCGAGAGCTTCGCCACGCCCAGCATCGCAACCGAATATGGATTTCTGGTGGTTAACCTGAGCTCGCGCGCCGCGCCGGGAATGGGCAAACGCATGCTCGACTCGATCTACCTCAAGCTCGGCCAGACCGAGATGGACGACATGGCCGAGGGCATCAAGGCGCTGTGGACGCGGCCTTATTTCGACAAGGGCCGGGTCGGGGTCTATGGCACATCCTACGGCGGCTATACTGCCGCGATGGAACTGATGCGGCATCCGGAGGCGTTCACCGCCGCCGCGGCCTCTTCGCCGCCTACCGACTGGCGCCATTACGACACCATCTACACCGAACGCTACATGTGGATTCCAGCGGAAAACAAGGAAGGCTACGACGCCGGCAGCATCATCAATTACGTGAAAAATCTCAAGGGCCGGCTGCTCATTTACTACGGGACGGCCGACAACAATGTGCACCCGAATAATTCCATGCAGCTGATCCAGGCGCTGCAGAACTTCGGCCGGCCTCCGGCGGGCGAACGGGGTGCAGGAGCCCCAGGCCGGGGGGGCGGCCCCGGGGGGGCACCCGTCGGCAAGAGCTTTGAGGTGATGGTGGGCCCGGACGCGGGCCACAGCGGCATCAGCAACGGACGCATGATGGAGTTCTTCATTGAAAACCTGGTCATGCACCCGGAACGCTTAATCGCGCCTGAGCCGAAGCCGGCCCCTGCGAAGAAATAGGAGTCAGGAGTCAGGAGTCAGAATAACGCGGCAAATCTTTGGGACCGATCCCTTATGGCTGGCTTCTTTATCTGCCGGTCCCGAGATGGGGCAGCCCGTTTGGAGTGCGGCGATTTATCGCCGCTTGGGAAATCGCCTACTGGCCGCGTGCCGGCAGCTTGCTGCCGCTTTCGGAAGAACGCGCGACCGGTTTCAAGCGTTTTGCGGACATCCCGGCGGCAAGCCGCCCTGTGCGGTAGCGGTTTGTTCAGTGAAAGCGGCGACCAGTCGCCGCACTGCAAACGCCCTTTGTGCATTGATTGTTATGATCCAGACCGAACACCTCACCAAGTGGTATGGAAGAAAGGTCGCGCTCGAGGATCTTGACCTACGGATCGAGCCGGGTACCATTTTCGGCTTCCTCGGGCCGAACGGGGCCGGCAAGACCACGACCGTCAAGATTCTTACGGGATTGCTGCGCCCGACGCGCGGCAAGGCGCTGGTCGCCGGCTTCGATGTCATCGAGCAACCGCTCGAGGTCAAGAGCCGCCTGGGATATGTCCCGGAAACCGGCGCCCTTTATGAGAGCCTCTCCCCCGCGGAATATCTGGAAATGGTCGGGTGCCTCCACCACCTGGACCGCAGAGTGACGCTCGCCCGCACGGACGAACTGCTGGAGCTGTTCGGCATTCTTACCGCCAGGCACCAGCGCATGACGGAGTTTTCCAAGGGGATGAAGCAGAAGGTGCTCATCTCGGCCGCGCTGCTGCACAAGCCGGAAGTCCTTTTCCTCGATGAACCGCTCAACGGCCTCGACGCCAACGCCGCGATGATTTTCAAGGAACTGCTCAAAAAAATGGCCGCCCAGGGGAAGACCATTCTGTTTTGCTCGCATGTCCTCGAAGTGGTGGAGCGTATGTGCACGCGCATTCTGATTATCAATGAAGGCAAGCGCATCGTCGAAGGGACGGCGGAGGAAATCTGCCGCTCCACAAACACGGACACTCTCGAGCAGGCCTTCGGACAGCTGACCGGGTCGCGGGATGCCGGCCAGGTGACCACTGAGTTTCTCGCCGCGCTGGAGAAAGTCTGATGTTCCGGGCCCTGATCCGATCCCTGGGCGTGGATTACGAACAGTGGCGCGCCCTGACCCGTGTGGCCCTGAAGCTGGACTTTCGCACTGCCTCCGGCCTTTCCGCTCACCAGAGAAGCGAGAAGACCGAAGGCGCCTATCAGATCGTCGTGCGTTACGCAATCTATGTGGCCCTGGGTGCGATGCTCAGCGGCCTGGTGTGGATGAGCGGGGACGTCTTCTTCAGCGGCATCATCATCCTGAGCTACACCATGGTGATGACCGGGATGATGGTCCTGGTCGATTTCGCCGCCGTGGTGGTGTCGCCGGACGATTTCGCCATCCTCGGGTATCAACCGGTATCGTCGCGCACTTTTTTCTTCTCGCGGCTGACCAATGTGCTTGTCTATACCACCCTGCTGAGCGCGGCGCTGGGATTGATACCCGTCATTATGTATTTTTTTGCGGGCGGCTTCCGCCCGTTGCTCGGGCTCAGCGCCGCCGTGGCCACGCTGCTGAGCTGTGTGTGCACGACGTTGCTCCTGGTGGTCGTCTACACATCGGTGCTGAAGGTTGTCCATCCCAACCGTCTGCGGCGTGTGATCGGCTACCTCCAACTCGTGCTGTCGTTTTTCATTTTTGGAGGATACTCGCTTCTGCCCCGAATGCTTAATATCGAGAGACTGTCCCAGGTCACGATTACAAAATCGGCCTGGCTGATGGCCTATCCGCCCGCGTGGTTCGCCAGCTATCTGGAACTGGCCATGGGCCGCTGGGGAAAGTTGGAAGTGGTCCCGGCACTGCTGTCGATTGTCGCCCTGATCGTTTTGGCCGGCCGCGCGCGCGGCAAGCTGGCGCTAGAGTATTCGGATCGCCTTTCCGCGGCGGCCGCCGTCAGCGAAGGATCCAAGAAGAGTGCTTCCGCTGCGTCGCGGTCTGGACTGATCTTCAGGGGCGGTGAAGCGCGCGCTGTGGCGCTGCTGGTGCGCAACCAGTTCAAATACGATCAAAAATTCCGGCTTGCCGTGCTGGGCATTGTTCCGCTGACGGTGATGTACCTCTACATGGGGATGGACCATGGCCCTCTCGCCGACCCTTTTGTCGTGCGTGGAGGAGGATTCGGCAATTCTTTCCTGGTCTATCTTGCCGTCCTCATGTTCCCCCCCATGCTCATGATGAACCTCACTGCGAGCGATTCCTATCAGGCATCCTGGATCTATTACTCAACGCCCGCCGACCGGGGGCGCCTGGTGCGGGGCGCCAAGGACTTTGTGTTCATGTACTTTGTCCTCCCGTACCTGGCATTCATCGGGGCGGTGTTTCAATATTATTTCCGGAATTTGTGGCATGTGGTCCTCAACCTGTGTGTCCTCGGACTTCTGTCTCATTTCTTCCTGCAGCTGGCGGTATTCCTGAATCCTCTGCTCCCTTTCTCCCAGCCCGCTCGCAAAGGGCAGCGCACAGCCGGTTATATGATGGCCATCCTGTTTGGACCCATCGGAGCAATTCTGCTTTTGTTTGTGCTCTCCAGATGGATCTTCCCGAATAGGATTTTGCTGGGATTTGTCCTCCTCGGTCTCGCCGGCCTGTCATGGCTGATGGAGAAACTCCTGCAGGTCCGGGTCGAGCGCCGCACCGCCTCCCTCGAATACCAGGACTGACCGCGCCGCAGGTCACCGGATGATCTTGAGCCACTTGTCTTGGGGGCCGGAGAAGACCTTGCGGTCGTCGCCCGTAATGGTGATTTTCTGGGCAGCCTCATTCCAGCGGATCTGTGCGAGGCTGAAATTGCCTTTCTCATACGCATACGTGACGCCGTCGTCCTGGTAGAGATTGAACTGCGCATCCGCGCCCGGGTACACCCATAGCTCAATTTCCCTCTGATCCACGCGCGTATTCGGAATCGGATTTCCGTGGGGGACCACCGATCCGGCGCGCACGAAAAGCGGCAGGATGTCGATCGGCGCATCCGCCATGATGCGCTGGCCGCCGGAAAACTTTTTGCCGGTCCAGTAGTCGTACCAGGCGGCCCCCTTGGGAAGATAAACCTCGCGGCTGACCTTGCCTTTTTCAACGACCGGGGCTACCAGGAATGCCGGGCCTAACAGGTACTCGTCCTTGATATCGCGGACCTCAGGATCCTGGGAGAAATCCATGAACAGGGCCCGCATGACAGGGGCGCCGGTTTCCGCAGTCGCATGGGCCAGAGAATAAAGATAGGGCAGGAGGCGATAGCGCAAGCCCAGGTACCTGGCGGCCACCTTACCCGCCGTTTCGTGGTCGGGAACAGGGCTCAGAGCCCTGAGCATGGGGCAAAACGCGCCGAACTCCAGCCAACGGGAAAAGAGCTCTGCGTATTCGTCCGCCCCTGAAATCGCACCGGCCGTACTCGGACCGCCAATTGCCGGAGACCACCAGGCAAAGCCCGAGGCCGACATGTTGAGTCCGGCCGGGATCTGGGCGGCAAGCGTGCTCCATCGAGCCGGGGCCTCCGAGGCGCCGAAGATTGTGCCATACTGCTGCGCTCCCAGATAAGCCCAACGGGAGAGAATCAGGCAGCGTTCCTTCAGATCTTTCCTGTGCCCTTCAAAGACGGCTTTGGCCTGTAATGAGGGGAAGACATTGAAAAGCCGGGCTCCGGATCCGGCGCTGAGAACCAAAGCATCCGACAGCAGGTCGGGCTGATCGCCGTCGAGCCACCACCCTTTGAAACCCAGATCCATATAGTTTTCCTGAATATCGTTCCAGAACCATGCAGCGCAGGAAGGCTTCGTCACATCGAGGAGGGAGCCGCGCGCGTCCTGACCCGGCTTGCCGTCTTTGTCTTTTGCGATGCATCCCATGGCGTCGAGCATTTCAAAGTGCGGCGCACCTTTCAGCAAGCGCGGCGAAAGCGAGGCGATCACTCTGAATCCGAGCTTGTTGGCTTCGGCATTCATGCCGTCCGGATCCTGCAAGCGTTTTGCATCGATTCCGTTGGTTCCCGTGTGGATTAGCAGCAGGTCGGCCGGGTAGTTCTTTTCGCGGTATTTGCGTGCCAGCTGCAGCAGATCGTCCTGGGTGGCGGATTTCGGCACGCCCTGAGCAAATCCGAGCGCGGACCGCGGCGGCAGGGACGTCGCGCCGGTCAGCGTGCGGTAACCCTTGTAGATATCGTTGACGGTGTTTCCAAAGATGACAAAATAGGAAAGAGCATCGCCCGCCTGCGCATCCCAGGCGGTCAGCCCGTCTTTGCCCGGCGCCACCGTTGCTTTCGACGGATTATCCAGAATGAAACCGTACTTATGATTGGTGACCAGGAAAGGGACGCCGAGCGTGTCCCCTTCGTTCTGCTGGGAGTCGTGCCAGAGCCGGACCGTCCTGCCGCGCTGGTCGAGCGATCCGCTGCCGTGAAGCCCCAGGCCGTAGTAGGCTTCATCTTCGGGCGCCTGAAACTCGGCACGGATCTTATAAGTATCCTCCCCCGATACCTGCGCAGCTTCGAGCCGGATCTGCCCGGAAACCAGCAGGGGGGTTTGTTTCTGGTCCAGAAAGGTCAGTTGCGCTGTTTTGCGATTGACGCTGACGGTGAGGAGCGCCGTTGAGAGGATGACGGCATCCGCCGTGGAGTCCACCCGATATATGGGTTGAGCAGAAACCGGCTGAATACCCCACAACGGCAAAGCAATCCTGGCGGAGCGCGGGAAATATCGCACTTGAACGATCGCGTCGCCCCAGGCCTTGACGACCAGAGTTCCCACGTCGCACTTGATAACCAGTTCCTGGTTGACGTGCTCAAAACTGGTCACCCGCCGCGGTGTGCGGACTTCGGGAGCAGCCTGGTCCCGGGCCGCTGCATTCAGGAGCAGGGCGCAGACAAGCAGCCCGATCGAGCACAGCCCGACGGCGCGGATTCGCATGACCGCTTTTCCCCCCTTTCGTGGTTCGAAGCGTGCCCATTTTATCAGGTATCCGCACTCAAAGGAAGCTTCGGGGTCGGACCACGGTAATGCCAAGAATTCATGGAGGATAGCCGCGAAATTGTCCCCAAAAACAAGGGTTGCAAACCGCTTTCGGACCTGTTTTTTGAAAATAAGAAATTGCCTGCAAGAAGGGCTTGAAATATGTCAGTTCGGGGCCCATCAAGAGGGTGCTGATATTTGCCCGTCCATGGATCCATGCTTGCGATCTGAGCCGCAACCGACATGAGGTTCTTTGAGATTCCTTGAGCCCTTTGAGGCTTTGAGGTGATCTTTGAAAGCTCACTTCGAAGGCTCAAAGGACTCAAAGAACCTCCAAGATGCTTGCTGATCTGACCTATGCCATGCAAACAAACAATATGTTTTGGTCCGATCCCAATGGTCCCTTATCGGAATGTGACCTCGATGTTGGCGTGCACGGAGACCGGTTGGCCGTTCAGGGTGGCTGGGCGGAAAGTCCATCTTTTCGTGACCGTATCGACGGCGGACTCGTCGAGGCCGTAGCCGAGACCGCGCAGGACCCTCACATCGCGCACACTTCCATTCCTGCCGATGACAACGCTGAGCAGGATATTGCCCGACACTCTTCTGGCTTTGGCTTCCGGAGTGAATCCCGGCATCGGTCTCTGGATCGGCAGCGGTTCGTTTACCGGACCGCCGATCTGGTACACCGGGTCATCGGGAACCGGCGCAGCAGCTTCGGGCTTCGGGGCTGGTCTCCCCGCACCGGGCACGGAAGCCGATGGGGCATTGGCTTGATCGCGCTGCATCTCCTGGAGCTTCTTCCATTGTTCAAAAGAGACGGCGCGGCGGATGTCGAAAGCCAGCATTGTCTTGGCCTTGTCCAGACGTGCCCGCGCATTGACCACCTGGTCGATCTGCGCCGCGGCCTGTTTCTCATCCAGGTTGCTGGTGTAGATAAACGCCTGGAGCAGGTCTTCCTGGCGCTGCAATTCGGCGGCCAGGTTGTTAAGCTCGGCACGCCTGGCCACGAAGGCCTGTTCGATCTGCTTGATCTGGCTGTCGCGGAGCCTGAGCCCGCGCACGACATCCGAGTCCCGCCACCAGGTGCCGAGTTCCGCGGCGGAAGACAGATGGGAAAACGGGATGATGATCGTGAATGCCAGCATTAGAAACGGGATCGAAAAACGCAGGATGGATTTCATAAAGGATCCCTCACTGTCTTTTTGATATTTCCTTTGTCAGTAACAGGGCCGGCTCCAGTGCCGAAGGAACTTCCTTAGATGAGCACAGATGGCATGTCCTTATCCCGGCGATTTTTGGCAATGCCCTTCGGCAACGAAGCACAAAACCTGTGTTTATCTGTGTTCATCTGTGGATTGGGGTTTATGTTTTTGATTCCGGCGTCTCCTTCGAATTCAGGCGTGGCTTTTTGCACGTGGATGTTGTTCAATAGACTTGCGACAGGGGGTAACACAATCCGCCTCGTCAGCTTCTGCCCTGACTGGTGGATCGGATGATTATGGCGCTTTCGATGGGGAAGGCAAATTTTGTTCGGGACTGATCTGTATGGATGATCTCTATCGAAGACTGGCGCGGCACCTTGATGATTTGCCCGGCGGATTCCCCCCTACCGAGAGCGGCGTGGAACTGCGCATCCTGCGGAGGTTGTTCAACGAGCAGGAGGCGGAGCTCGCGTTGCACGTAAGCCTGCTCCCGGAAGGGGCCGGTGTGATTGCGCGGCGCGCCAAAATCAAGCGCGCGGAAGCCGAATCCCGGCTGGCGGACATGGCCCGCAAAGGGCTCATCATGCGCCTCGAAGGGGAAACAATACGGTATGTGGCCGCTCAATTCGTCATTGGCATCTGGGAGTTTCATGTCAATGACCTTGATCCCGAACTCGTCCGTGATGTCGAGGAGTACATGCCGGTGCTGTTCGCTGAGGCCTGGAAGGTGCCGCAGCTGCGCACCATCCCGGTAAACCAAAGCCTGGAGCATTCATTGACGGTTCTTCCTTACGAGCGGGCTGAGGAAATCGTGCGCCGGGCCGGCAGAATCGTTGTGGCGCCTTGCATTTGCAGGCGCGAGCAGCGCATTGCCGGAGAGGGCTGCGACAAGCTCCTGGAAGCCTGCCTGGTCTTCGATGTGGCTGCAGATCTGTATCTGCGCAACGGACTGGGCAGGCCGATTGAACAGGCGGATGCCCTTGCCATCCTCGAGCGCGCGGACAAGCAGGGCCTGGTCCTGCAACCAGGCAACTCGCAGCAGGCGATGAATATCTGTTGTTGCTGCGGCTGCTGCTGCGGCGTGTTGCGCAGTCTCAAGGCTTATCCGAAGCCGGTGGAGCTGGCGGCTTCGCCCTTTGCAGCCGCGGCCGATCCGGAATCGTGTGCCGGCTGCGGCACCTGTGCCTCCCGCTGCCAGATGGGCGCTCTGAGAATGGAGACTGAGAAGGTGGCGCTGAATCGAGACCGCTGTATCGGCTGCGGACTATGCGTCTCGACCTGTGCCACGGGATCTCTGACCCTGGTCCGCAAGCCTGACTCCGCGCAGCCCAAGGTTCCCAAGAATGGCATCCAGGCACTGATCGATCTTGGCCGCGCGCGCGGCAAATTCGGCGCCGCCGACTTTGCCAGGATGATGCTCAAATCCAAAATGGACCGCCTGCTGGCGAGCCTGCAGCGTTGATGTTCCGCCGGTCCGCCCAATACCGCATGGTTTTTGCTCTGAGCGGACAGAAACAGCGCCCGAAGGGCGCCTTGGAGTGCGGCGCCCCAACATGCTCCTTATACGAACTTTTAGCCGGCAGATAGCACAGGCGATGAGTACAAAAAGCGAAGCGAGCAGATGGAGTACATCCAATCGCCGCGGCACTTCGCCGTCATCAGGACGGGGCCGGCTCGTTCTGGAGTGCGGCGACTGGTCGCCGCTTTGCGGAGCCCGATACTGCCGCATACCGGCGGCTTGCCGCCGGGATTCGCCGCAACACCCTTGCTGCCGTCGATGGTGCTCCGCGGACCGTGCAGCAGGGCGGCAAGCCGCCCAGTTTGGCGGTTAACCGAGGCTGAGCAAGCGGCGACCAGTCGCCGCACTCCAGAACGACCCGCCGCCACCTGAGTATTGCTTGCCGCCGCATCATGAGTCTTGATGCGGGCTGGCATGATGGGATGGCAAGATCCCTGGGTCAGGCGGAAATCCGCCGCATGCGCATGGAAAGCCATCAAGGGTTTTCCGGCAGGACGAAGCGGTAGCCCACCCAGGGTTCCGTCAGGATGTATCTGGGCTTGGCTGGATTCGGTTCGATCTTCTTTCTCAGGTGGTTGATGAAGACGCGCAGGTAATCGTTTTCGTTGCCGTAGTCAGGACCCCAGACCGCCTGCAGCAGCTGCCGGTGCGGAACCGGCCTGCCGCCTTGGGATACCAGGTACCGCAGCACGTCATATTCTTTGGGCGTCAGATGGACTTCCCTCCCTTGGACCCGGATCTTCCGATTCTCAAAATCGATCTCCAGGTCCTCCGTTGCGAACATCCGCGGGCCTGCCTCGGGGGAGGTGGGAGCGCGTCTCAGCGAGGCGCGGATCCGGGCCAGCAGTTCGTTCATGCCGAACGGCTTGCAGATGTAATCGTCGGCACCGGCGTCCAAGGCTTCGACCTTGTCGCTCTCGGCATTGCGCACGGTCAGGATGATAATCGGCACATCGGAGGCAGCCCGCAATTCGCGGCAGGTTTCGAGTCCGCCGATTCCGGGCATATTCAGGTCCATGATCACCAGGTCGGGCAGCAGCTCGCGAAACCGCTGCAGCGCGTCTTCGCCGCTGCGCGCGTCGGCAACCTGGTATCCGCTTGCCGTCAAAGTAGTGCGCAGCATGCGGCGGATCTGTGGTTCGTCATCCACAACCAGAATCTTCGCCGTGCTCATGATGCACTCCCCTCCTTGCTCAGGGGCAAAGAAAATTGGAAAACGGTACCGGCACCTGCGGCCGATTCCACCCAGATCCTCCCGCCATGGGCCTCGATGATACCTTTGGCGATCGAGAGTCCGAGCCCGGTGCCGGGAGCCAGATAGCGGGCGCTGCGCCCTCGGAAAAACTTGTCAAAGATCTTGAGCTGTTCCTCGGGCTCGATGCCGCTGCCGCGGTCTGCCACGCTCACAATGACACCGTCGTCCCCGCTTGTGGCGGAGATGGTGATCGGCGAATCCGGAGGCGAGTAGCGCGCGGCATTGTCGATCAGCTGCTTGAGTGCCTGCTGGAGAAAATCGAAATCCACGTCAATGAGCGGCAGGTTGGGAGGGATTTGCAGCTGGACGTCCCGCTCCTTGAGGAGTGCCTCCAGCTCCCGGATGGAAGCATAGGCGATCTCGCCGATGTTTTCCGGCCGGCGCTCCGGCTGGAGCTTGCCCGATTCAATCTGCGCCATTGCGAGCACCTCAGCGACGAGCCGGTGCAGTCGATCCGTTTCTTCGTTCGCGAGACAAAGCAGCTCCTTGTCGTCGGCGGACTGGGCTTTGCCGAGCAGGTGCGTCAGGGCACCCTTGATGGAGGTAAGGGGAGTTTTCAGATCGTGCGCCAGCGCATCGATCAGGGCTGATTTCAGCGCTTCGCTCTGGCGCGTGGCCTCGATCTGGCTGGCCTCTTCCAGCGAGCGCGCCCTTTCGATGCCGACCGCCACCAGATAAGCCACCGCGTTCAATGCGGCGGGAGAAAGAATGCGGCCGACAATCCCCAGGCTGCCGATTGCCGTGCTGCCGAGGCGCACCGGGATCAGGGAAATGAGATTCTCCGCGTCGATCAGGGGACCCGACGAATCCGCCGCTGCCCGCAGCCGCTCGTCGGCAATTGCCAGCGCTTGAGAATCGGAACGGAAAACCTCCCTTTCCGCCACGCTGTAAAATGCTGCTGCCGGAACTTCGAACGTCTTCACGAATTCATGGACGATGTCGCTTGCCGTCGAGCGCAGGTTGCCGCTGCGCAGCATCGCCTGGCCGAGTGCATACAGCTGCTCCACTTCCCGGCGGCGAGCTTCCGCCTCCGCAGCGCGCCGCCTCGCGCTCACCGAAAGCTGGCTTGCGGTAATTGCGGTGATAATAAAGGCTATCAGCGCCACCCAGTTGTGCGGGTCGGAGATCGTCAGGGTTCCTACCGGCGGCAGGAAAAAGAAATTGAAAAACGTGGTGGCGAGAACGGAAGCCAGGATTGCTTCTGCGAGCCCCCAGGCGGCGGCGATCCACAGCACGGCCAGCAGAAACGTCAGCGAGATGGTGGTGGCGTTGGCCTTGGCCACCCGGGAATAGAACAAGGCGATCGCCGCCACGATACCTGCCGACGCGAACAGGCGAACTACCATCCTTCTTGACCAGGCCCCGTCCAAACAGCTCCTTCCGGGCAGCTTGCGCCTCTATCACCGATGTGAATTATGGCACACCTTTCCCTGCGATTCTCCAAGTCAATAAAGGCAATGACGGGGCACGGTTGGCAGGCGGGGCTGTGCAAGGGAATCTTAATGGTTCGTTAACAACTTGTTTATGGGTCGCCCTCTATACTTATGGGTTTTGAAATGGCAGGTCTGACTGTCCGGGGCCATGGACAGCCGGCGGCCGGAAGGCACCCTATGACAACCCTGGAAATGCAGAATGGCACGGCAGTCCAATACTGGACGGCTGATCGCATGCCGCGCCGCTCGTGGCGCACCCGGCTCATCGGGCGGCCTCTGCCGACGGCGGACGCACCGCATCAGACCGTGGGCAAGGCGATCGGTCTGGCGATCTTTTCCTCCGATGCGTTGTCTTCCACCGCCTATGCCACGCAGGAGATCCTGGCGGTCCTTGCAATCGCGGGGACTATGGCTTTTCCCTACGCCTTTCCAGTGTCCATTGCGATCGCGCTTCTGCTTACGATCGTGACCCTGTCCTACGAGCAGACGGTTCACGCCTACACCAATGGCGGCGGTTCCTACATTGTGGCCCGTGATAACCTTGGAGAGTTTGCCGCGCGCACGGCCGGCGCCGCCCTCCTGACGGATTATGTGCTGACCGTTGCCGTTTCGATTTCATCCGGAGTTGCCCAGATCGTATCTGCCTTCCCGTCGCTTTTCCACTTCCGGGTTCACATCTCCGTCGTGCTCGTTCTCTTGGTCATGGTGATGAACCTGAGGGGTGTCAAGGAGTCGGGAAAAGTCTTTGCCGCCCCCACGTATTTTTTCATCGTCGCCATGTATGCGACGGTATTGATTGCGCTGGTACGTTATCTGGCGGGGAGCCTGGGTGTGGTCGCGAACCCGCCTCCCCTGGATATTTCGGCAACCGCACAGATAACCCCGTTCCTCCTGCTGCACGCGTTTTCCAACGGAACCGCTGCGCTGACAGGAGTGGAAGCAATCTCGAACGGCATACCGGCATTCAAGGAGCCCAAAAGCCGGAATGCGGGCATCACCCTCATCTGGATGTCTTCCATTCTGGGTACGCTGTTTCTCGGGATTTCGTTTCTGGCTGTCAGCATCGGCGCGGTGCCGTCGGAGCGGGAAACCGTGATTTCGCAGCTGGCACGCACTGCGTATGGCGGCCAAGGTTTTTTATACCTTGCCACCATTGCGGCGACCACGGTCATTCTGATAATGGCTACCAATACGTCGTTTGCCGATTTCCCCCGCCTGAGCGCGTTAATGGCCTTCGACGGCTTTTTACCGCGCCAGCTCACCTATCGGGGGAGCCGCCTGGTTTATTCGCGGGGCATCATGGTGCTCGCTCTGATTGCATGCCTGCTCGTTGTGGCGTTCGACGCCAGCGTCACGGGGCTGATTCCGCTCTATGCGATCGGCGTGTTCCTTTCGTTCACCCTTTCCCAGGCGGGCATGGCCAGGCGCTGGTGGAAATCGGGCCGCCTGGCGCCTGGAGTGCAGACGAAAGAAGCCGGTTCCACGTTGCGCTATGATCGTCGCTGGTGGCTCAAGATGGTCATCAACGGCTTCGGTTCGGTGTTGACTGCGGTTGTCGTAATCGTCTTCGGCGTTACCAAATTCACCGAAGGCGCTTGGGTGGTATTGATCCTGATTCCGCTGCTGGCGTTCCTGCTGCGCGGCATCCACTCGCATTACCGTGCCCTGGCGCACAACCTGTCGCTGGAGGACTTCGGCGAAGCGCCGTGTGTGCCGCGCCATTGCGTCATCCTGCTGGTTCACGAGGTGCATCGCGGCACGCTGGAGGCTCTGCGCTATGCAGAAAAACTGTCCTCTGATGTCACGGCGGTTCATGTCGCCATGGATCGCGAGGAGAGCGAGAAAATCCGCAGGGATTGGTCCATCTGGGGCAAAGGCACCAGGCTTTTGATCCTGGATTCGCCGCATCAGGCGTTTCTCGAACCTGTGCTGCAATATGTCGACGAACTTTCCAGGCAGCGCCAGCCGAACCAAATCATCACCATCGTGGTGCCTCAATTCGTGCCCAAGAGGTGGATCTGGAATCTGCTCCACATGCCGACCGCGATGCTGTTGCGCCTCGCACTCCTTACCAAAAAGGACATTGTCATCACCGATGTGCCCTACCAGATCAACGGAGCCACGGCCGCCATTTCGCCGGAGCGTGTGCGCACCCATTCGCGAAGCCACTCCGCCTAAAATGCAGCGTTTACCCGCACTTTTCACCGGATTTCTACTGCAGCGGCGGATCCGGGCATGTCTACTGCTCGGACTGGCGGTCCTCCAACAGGATTTTCAGGTAGCGTCCTGAGGTTTTTCCCCGGATTGCCGGCTTTAAGTTAGCATTGCCAAAACGCTTTCCCCCGTGCACATGCTGAGTTCCTGGGCCGGTGAGGCGGGCGACCGGCTTGTTGTGCCGAGTGATGAGGATATCGGTGCCGGCGCCGGCCTCTGCGATCACAGATGCCAGTTCCTGCTTTAGCACATACATTGGCACTTTTTTCATATCAAAATAGTACCAAATATCATGCGCAATTACATGCGAATTTGACAATAGACCTGGTTGGGCAGATCCGCAACCCGCACTAACTCGACAGGTAAGTGGCCGCCTATGGCGGAGCGACTCGAAAAGGCTCGCCGTTCCAGCGTGAGATGTTTATTCTTTTTGCGAAAGCCGGTTGCCGCAAAAAACTGTGCAGATATTTTGGGGTGTTCCTGGTGTTATAGTTGGGGCGCACGAAAGAAGTCGCCATGATGACAGAATTCGAACTGCCCGAGATCCAGAATCAAGCTCACCGCCGCTACAATGCTTTGACCGGCGACTGGATTCTGGTGTCGCCGCATCGCACACAACGCCCGTGGCAGGGCCGGGTGGAAACGCTCCCGGCCGCGCACGGCCCCTCCTATGACCCGAATTGCTACCTGTGCCCCGGAAACGTGCGGGCAAACGGCGCCACGAACCCGCAGTACTCAAACGTATTCGTCTTTGCCAACGATTTCAGTGCGCTGCTTCCGGACACGCATCCCTCGCCTATCGCCGATCATCCGTTCATCCGTCATGAATTCGTCCGGGGGACGTGCCGGGTTCTCTGCTTTTCACCACGGCACGATTTTACTTTGGCCCGGATGGGAGTTGAGGAGATCCGGCTGGTTGTGGATATGTGGGCTGAGCAGGTGCAGGAACTCGGATGCCGGTATCGCTGGGTGCAGATCTTTGAAAACCGGGGCGACATCATGGGATGTTCCAACGCCCACCCGCACGGGCAACTATGGGCAGGAAGCGCCCTGCCGAACGAACCCTCCAAAGAGGATGCGCAGCAGCGCCGGCACCTGGATGAGCACAGATCGGTACTGCTTCTCGACTACCTTGAATACGAGGCAAAAGGGCGTTCCCGCGTCGTACTGGAAAATGACGGCTGGGTGGCGCTGGTGCCGTATTGGGCCGTGTGGCCGTTTGAAACGATCCTGCTGCCGCGCAGGCATGTGCTGCGGCTGGCGGATTTGAATGACGCCGAACGAAACCTGCTGTCGGAAATTCTCAAGCGGCTGCTGACGCGCTACGACAACCTGTTCCACATCTTGTTCCCTTATACGATGGGGTGGCATGGCGCGCCGCACCTGACGGGCGACACGGCACACTGGCAGCTTCACGCCCACTTTTACCCGCCGTTGCTGCGGTCCGCGACGGTACGCAAATTCATGGTCGGATATGAAATGCTCTCGGAGCCGCAGCGCGACATCACCCCCGAAGCGGCAGCTGAGCGCCTGCAGTCGTTGTCTGACGTTCACTACACAATGAACCTGAGGGATTGAAATCATGGCCGATGCTTCACGTTGGGATGCCGCGCTGGCGCGATTGTACGGATCAGAAGACGGGGTGCCCGCCGGCCAGAAGCGGAGATGGGCACGCCTGTTCGAGGAGTGCCGTCAGCGGTTCGGGGCCGCGGAGGTTCGCCTCTTCAGCGCGCCGGGCCGTACCGAGATCGGCGGCAATCACACGGACCACAATTGGGGCAAGGTCCTGGCCGCCGCCATTGACCTCGATTCCATCGCGGTTGCCTGGCCCACCGCGGACGATACCATCACGATTTGCTCCGAGGGCTACGACCGGCCGTTTGTCGTCCCATTGAACGTCCTTTCGGCTGTTGCCTCAGAGCGCGGCACGACGGCGGCGCTGATACGCGGCATCGCATCGCGCTTCCGGCAGCTCGGCTACGCCGCCGGCGGTTTCAGGGCGTGCATTGCCTCCGATGTGCCCGTGGGCTCCGGGCTTTCCTCTTCCGCATCCATCGAAGTGCTCATTGCGACGATTCTGAATTCCTTCTACAACGCAGGAGCAGTCAGCGCTGCGCAGATGGCGATCGTCGGCCAGTATGCCGAGAATGTGTTTTTCGGCAAACCTTGCGGCCTGATGGACCAGATCACGTGCGCCGTGGGCGGCATCGTCAAAATCGATTTCAGAAGTCCCGTCACCCCGGAGATTGAGAAGTTGGCATGCGATTTTGTGGCGTCCGGGTTCAGCCTGGTGGTTGTGGACTCGGGCGGCAACCATGCCGATCTGACGGAGGACTATGCCGCGATCCCGCGCGAGATGAAGGCGGTGGCGGCACAATTCGGCAAGGAGGTCTGCCGGCAGATTTCCGAGGAGGAGGTCCTGGGGAAACTCGCCGAACTGCGATCCAAAACCGGGGATCGCGCCATTTTGCGGGCTCTTCACTACCTGCAGGAGAACCGGCGCGTGGACCTCGAAGTCGCCGCGCTGCGCGGCGGCGACATGAGGGAATTTTTGCGGCTGGTGCAGGAATCCGGCGATTCATCCTATAAATGGCTGCAAAACTGTGTGGCTGCACACCCCGATGCCCAACAGGGGATTCCGCTCGCGTTGGCATTGGCGGAAAAATTCATCCGCGAATCGGGCGGCGCCTGCCGTGTCCATGGCGGCGGATTTGCCGGCACGATCCAGGGTTTCCTCCCAAGCGCAGCCCTGGATGATTTCCGGTCCATGATGGAAGCGGTATTCGGCCCCGGCTGCGTCAAGGTTCTTCGCGTCCGCTCCGAAGGGAGCAGGGAAGTGATGAGTAATGAGTGATGAGTTTCCTATTTACAGGTCCAGGTTGGTTTTCAGAGGGGTTGTGGAGTTCCGGGCGGTTTGCGGCCCGAAGCGGCAGAAGTTTGGAGGGAGAGGCCGCAATCAATCGCCGTACTCTATGGAGGCATCGCGCATCGGCGTACTACCCCTGCCGAGTGTGACCGAAAATCTGCTTTTCACTCATCACTCATTACTCGTCACTTTCCCAAGAAGAGATGACCGGGGGCGCGGGATTTTGTCTTATACTCGTTACTTGCGATTCGTGATCTATTCGGAAAGGACTCGGTATGGTAACTCTTGGCCTCAGTCCTGTGGACTGGCTTGTCATTGCCGTTTACTTTGTCTTCATCATCGGGCTCGGCTTTTATCTGAAGCGCTTCACCAAAAACCAGGAAGACTTCTTCATGGCCGGGAGGAAGAACAGTTCCTGGGTGGCGGGCATCGCCTTTCTGTCTGCGAACCTTGGTGCGCTCGAACTGCTCGGGATGACGGGGAACACATTCAAGTACGGGATGTACGTGGCCCATTTCTACTGGATCGGCGCCATTCCCGCGATGGTTTTCCTCGGGCTCTACATGATGCCGTTCTATTACAGCAGCCGCATCCATTCCGTGCCGGGATACCTGAAGCTGCGCTTTGACGAGAAGACGCGCGTGCTCAATGCGATCGCGTTCGCCGGCATGACGCTGCTCGTTTCCGGCATCAACCTGTACGCAATGGCTTTGGTGCTGCACACGTTCGTGGGCTGGGACTGGAACGTGAGCATGTGGGTGTCCGCGATGACCGTGGCCGTCTACGTCACGCTCAGCGGCCTGCTGTCGGCGATCTTCACCGAGATCGTGCAGTTCTTCCTGATCTGGTTCGGCCTGTTCCTGGTTTCGGTCATGGGGATTGTGGAACTCGGCGGCCCGCGGGCGGTCTTCGCACGCATTCCGCCCTCATTGGCAACGCTCTGGTCCACTTCGGCCGATCCGACGCAAAACGGAATGGTGATTACCTGGGCAGGGATTGTGCTCGGCCTCGGTTTCGTCCTTTCCTTCGGCTATTGGACGACTGATTTTCTGGTCGTGCAGCGCGCCTTCTCGGCCAGGGATCTGCGCGCCGCCCGCATGACGCCGATCATCGCATCGTTCTTTAAGATGGCCGTGCCGTTCCTGGTGATTATGTCGGGGCTGGTCGCGATCGTTCTGGCCAGCGATCCCAAGTATGGATTTGCCCTGCTGACCGACGGCGGCCAGGTCAACTACGATTCGGTGCTGCCGCTGCTGATTCAAAGATATTACCCCACCGGCCTGATCGGGCTCGGCGTGACCGCCCTGCTCGCCGGCTTTATGGCCGGCCAGGCCGGGAACGTCAGCGCATTCAACACGGTCTGGACCTACGACATCTACCGCGCCCTGATCAACAAAAAAGCTTCCGACGAGCATCTCCTGTGGATGGGACGAGTCACGACCATCGTCGGCATCATCCTGAGCGTAGTCACCGCATACTGGGCCAAGTCCTTCCCGAGCATCATGGACTATATGCAGGCGATCTTTTCCTGGGTCAACGCGCCGCTGTTTGCCACCATGCTGCTCGGCATGTTCGTCGTGTGGATCACTCCCAATGGAGCATTCTGGGGACTGCTGGCCGGGATGGGATCGTCTTTCACGCTGTTCCTGGCGGTGAAATTCCAGTGGATCAATCCCGCTTCCATCACGCTGTCGGCGACCGCGAGCGACATGGCGGTAAATTTCTGGCGCGCCTGGTGGGCGTGGGTAATCTGCTTTGTGGTCACAATCCTCGTCAGCGTTTTCACGCGCAAGAAACCGAAAGCGGAACTCGTCGGCCTCGTCAAGGGATTGACGGCGGAGACCTCGTTGCAGCCGATCCCGTTTCTGAAAAGACCGGAGTTCTACGGGATCGTCTCGATCGTCATTCTGATCCTGCTCAACATCTATTACTGGTAGGAGGCCCTCATGAAATCAATCTGGTATTCAGTCGGGCAGCGCCTGCTGAAGTGGTTAGGCTTGGCGGAGACAGAGGCCCATATGAAATCGATCTGGTACTTCGTCGGATTGCTCCTGACCGTCATGGGCGCCATCATCACGGCTTCCGCCCTGTATTCACTGGCGAATCCACCGGCGGCGGAAAAGGTCCTGTCTCACCTGCATCCGGACCTCTGGTGGGGCCTGTTCATGCTAGCCTTTGGCATGGTCTTCGCACTGCTCAACCGCCGCAAAACCGTTGAGTAAAGCGCGCGACAGTCGCCCGTGTCCGTGGGGACAACCACCAGGCGATCTCTCTGCGACAGATCGCTGATTGCAGTAGGAACTGTAGGAACTTTGGGGAACTTTGGACAACCATGATTTTCTTTGTGAGGTGTTCACTTTCAGATCTTCTTTCAAGTCTCTCAATTTTTCGAGCTTTTTCATGGCACTTTGGCCGGATTCACCGATAGGTATCCGGGTGCGTTATGGGTGTTCAGTTTTTCGCCCGCATTGTTTCCGTTCCCCGGCTAAAACGCGCGGATGGCGCGGACCCTGCGGGGGTAGTCCTTGTCGTCATAGTGCTGCCTCCGGCCATTGTCCGCAAAGTCCAGATGATCGGCCATATCGGTAGTGCGCTGGGTTGATGACCAATAGGAGTAGTTGTCGACCACACTGCCGGCGCCGAAATCGCCGAGCCCGGCGAGCTTCAGGTTGACGTACATCTGCCTCAATTCATCCGTCGACGGCAGAAACCAGCCGCGAATCCCGTTCAAATCGAAATTCGCACAGAGCGCGGCCGCGCTTCCCGGCGCCGCGCATGAGGCCAGAATGTCCTTCGTATTCTGCCTGCCGGCGCCCACCGCGGCGCCGCGCGCTCCAGGAATCAGGATGCGGAAACATCCCCACGGCGCGCCGGCGCTCTGATCGAAAGGGGCGGCCTCCAGGTACCGCCAGCCGTCGACGACGTAATTCGGATTCACATGGAAAATCAGCCCGCCGGCTGGTCCCACATCCCCGATGGAATACTCGGCAACCGGCAGCCAGACGCTCATTTCTCCAGCGCCCCGGTTGGCCCAAAGGTAATAGGGTATCAGCTTGACAGGCTTTACCGCGGAGAGCGGATTGGCGATGTTCTTGGCTTTTCCGTTGATCACACATATTCCGCCGAAAAAGTCCTTCTCCAAGGCAGCCTTCATTTCATCCTTGGGATCGAACAACAGGTCCAGAACGCGTCCTCCTTCGCAATCGGGCCATTCGGCACAGTAGACGATAGGTCCCCGCTCGATGGCCATGCGCCCCTTGTCATCTCTCACCTTGGGATTGGCGACGACCTTTTTGATCCCAAATGGGAAGGCGATTTCGACGATATCCCCATTCTTCCAGGTCCGGTTGAGTGAGACATACCCGTACTTGTCCACGGTCTGCGCGACAGTTCCACCGTTGACGGAAATACGCGTCGGCTCTACGTTCTTATCCAGATAGGAATACAAATCTCCCGGAACCGGCCGGTTGCCTGCCCATCCGGGAATTCTGAGCTTGAGATTCGCCTGGATCCCTTCTCCGGCAGACACCGTGAGTTTCGACCTTCCGCCCCACGGCATTTCGCTGTCGACCGACAGCGACAGTTTCCGACCATTGATGTCAAAGGAGGTTTCACTCGATACGTATAGGTTCACATAGATCTCGTCCTTGCCTTGCGCGAAGATGTAGCCGGGCACTGACGCCAGAAAGCGGACGAGATTGGGAGGGCAGCATTCCAGGGAAGCCTTTTCCCAGCGATGGTCACGGCCGTCGCCGGCGCTTGCCAGCCTGTTGACGTAGAAAAAGCGGTCCCCCGACGCGGAAACACCGTCCACGGTGTTGTTATACATCGCACGTTCCATGACATCGATGTACCTGCCGTCGCCGGACGCCAGGAACAGTTTGTGGTTGAAGGTCGCAAACATGAAGGCCGCGCAGCTTTCGCAATAGGCCGACAGATTTGGCAGCTCATACGGCCTGCCGAATCCCTCGTTTCCGGTGGACCCGATGCCGCCGGTGATGTAGAGCTTGGCGCCGATCACATCGAGCCAGATGCGCTGGGCCGCATCGAAATACTCCCTGATCCCGGTCAGCACGCCCACATCTACCAGGGAAACCATCAGGGAGGCGGCGTTTACGGCATGACCGGCGGCTTCGCTCTGTTCCAGGACCGGCTTCCAGGACTGATTGTGCCTGCCGCGGTTCACCGAGTTTTCCGCGCCGCGAATGTCGAGGTAGTGTTTCGCCAGATCCAGATATTTCTTTTCCTGCATGGCCCGGAACAACTGAATGCAGTTGATGGCATCTCTCTCCCCTCCGGAAAAGGGAGGGTTGTCCGAAATGAAAGTGCTGTAGATCAGGTCGGCGGATTTCCGGGCCAGGTCCAGCAGATCCTCTTTGCCTGTCGCGGCATAGTAAGCCGCGGCCACTTCGAACAGGGAGTTGCCGGCGGCCGGTTTCTCCTGCTGCGAGGCCCTGATTTCACCGATGCGCGCCTCGACCTGCGCCTGCAGGCCGGCATCCGTAAACGTCTGCAGCGAGTAGATCGCTGCTTCCAGGACGTTGTGGCTCATGGGCCTTCCCGTTTCAGCGAACTTCCGGATTTCGAAGGGGATGGTAACCTCGGCGTTGATCCGGATTTTGGGTTTCCAGAAATTGTCCCTGAGCGTTACCTCCGGTATGCGTTTCGGTTGCCTGGGGTAATCCGGTTTGGGGACATATGCGGCCCTGCCCAGCCTGGATTGCTGTCGGGCTTGCGGAGTGGATTGGTCGGTGACGGCCTGGGCCGCAGCCAGCATGCCCGCTGCGGCCGGAGCCGCCATCAGGAATTCCCGGCGAGGTATCTTATTGTCCATGGCATCTCCTCACTGCAGGTGTCCACCGGTTTCTTACCCGCGCCATAGGGCCATTACCTGCGCGGTTTGATCGGCAACAGCCATCCGGGCTTCGTTGCGTTCCCACCCGCTCGACAGCAGGCCATCGTACCTGGTGTGGATGTGGCGCACATGCGCCTTCACTGCGAGGTCGATGGCTTTCGCTTCAAACTTCTTGGCTGCTGCAGAACGGCCTATCCGTCCGCTGTATTTGCGGCAAGCATGTGCCGCAATCGTTTCGGCTTCTTCGCGCGGACAGCCTGGGTATTGAGCCACGACCTGCTCCGCAAACTGGGCCAGGTAGTGCTCATCGAGTTCTTCACGATAAACGGCGGCTCGTTCTCGCGCGAGCCGCCGGTGTTCCTCGTCCCCGAGACACTCTCTCTCGGCCTTCTCAAGCGCTGCGGCTTCCACCAGCAGTCCCTGGCGTTCGTATCTGCCGCGGCTCCGGCTGAAACGCACGACGACGGCGGACAGGCTGGAGTAGGTCCGGCTCCGTCGCGTCAGCGCCGTGTCCCCTCTCGGCAGGTATACCAGATGGTCGAGATCGGCGCACTCCAGGCAAAGCGGCTTATTCTTCTCCATTTTTAGGAAGCTGCCCTTCCACAATTCTGCACCGCACTCCGAGCAAGCGGAATCTCTGACTATCGAGAAGACGACAATTTCCTCCGGCTGTCCCGGCTTGTTGCTTTCACAGGTTTTCATCGAAGCATCGTCCTATCCATGTTTTGCGAAACGAATGATTCATGGTACCTGTGCTTTCCTCAGATTTTCGGTTAGATTCTCGATCAATGCGATCTCCGCAAGGCAGACAGAAGCAGCAAAGTGGAGGGAAATGAAGCATTCCCGATGTTGGCCGAAGTCGCCCACCGACTGCACATGGTCCAAGAGGGGCGCAGTGGTTTTGGTGATGTAGCGGGCGACCGGCTTCAAATTCTGCGTGCCCGTCATTACGCGGAGAAGGCCGCACTGTGGGCCGCTTTGTCTCGGCACCGTCCTATCCTGGAGCCAGCGCTCTCCTTCCTTGGCGGAACCCCACTGCTGGATCCACGGGACCGGAATTATGTCGTCAGGCAACTCGGCCGCCCATATCATTTTCAGCGCCCTCTCGGCGATGTTCCTCGTCCAGACAATCGAATGACATGGATCCGGCTTCAGGTCGCGGATCGCCTTCTCGACATAGCCGGCCAAATCCGCATCCGCGTTTTTGACCTGTGCGAAGCGCAATTCAAGCAAGGTTCTGATGTTTTGTTCGTAGCGCTCGGGGCTGCCGAACAATCTCCGCATATCTGCCACACCCTGGCCGTGTTTGCGAGCGTGGCACTGCATCAGGCGGCATGAAGACCTCAATAGGCTGCCGGATGCAAGCGTCAGCCCGCGCTCTTCCATCGCTCGCCTTCTGCTATCCGGAATTTCCGAACGGGGAATGTCGCGACCCGCCAGATCAACAAGGTCGCCTTGGACCTCGGCAGGGCAGTCCTCCCAGATACTCTCCATTATGCTGCTGTGCTCGGCCGCCATATGTTCGGCGACGTCATCTATTTCCCTCTTTGAGATTTGTGAGTCCGCGGTGCACGTATCCCACAGCCGCCGTGCAAGTGCCGCAAACAGGACCGGAATACTGCCGCTCCAGTTTATCAACTCTTTGCGGGCACTGCCGTCCAGCGTGATCCCGCGCGCGCCGAAAGGCACGAGGAGATCCTCCCAATCAGCATCCACGAAGGGTCCCACGCGCAGCGGCGTATCGTAAAAGATCTCCCAGAAGTCAGAGGTTCGCGACTCTGGCGTCTTACACAGTTCCTGGAGCCGCCTCTGGCTGCCGGTCACCAGGCGCAGGCTGCTTCTGCGCGCCAAATCCAGCATGTAATCCCACAAATTGCGGGTCAAAGAACCGGTTGCCAGGACGCGGTCGAATCCATCCAGGACACCCAGAATTCGGTGACCATCATCCTGTAAAATATCGAGCACCGTTTGAATGGTTTTGTGGATTTCATCGGACTGCGGATCGAGCTCGGCCGCGTAGTCCGGCAGGACTTGCTGCAAGGAGCCCTTCAGTTCCACCGCCAGCCGCTGTTTGAACGCCAGGTCCGAATCCGGCGTTGAGTGGCGCATGTCCCAGTAGAAAGAAGTCGTATAGGGATCACGCCCGGACTTGAAATATTCTGCCAGGTGGTGGAGGAGAACCGTTTTTCCAATGAATTTCGGCCCTATAACCGAAACGTGATCCGGCGTCGGTTTGGTGAGGTGGCGGCAAAGCTGTTCGAACAGCCTTGCCCTGCCCCGCATCGTGACCGGTTCCGTGCCCAGGACAGGAAAGGGATTGACCGTCATGGCATTTTCTCCTCGCCCTCAATTCTGGCGACGCGTTTCAGATCTTCAAAGTCGATGTTCTGCCGGATCCAGTCACTCATCAGCGGAATCGTCAAGCGGTAGGTGGGAATACCGGACTTCGTGTCGAGATCGATCATTTCGAGTTCACGAAGAAACTCGATGTCGCTGCCGAGCCGCTCTTTCCTGGGCACAATGATCCCGAGCCGTTCAATCTCGGCCTCAAGCAGGCTGACCGTAACCGGATCGCGGCCGCTCTCCAGTTGACCACACAGAGCCAGAATCAGCCGCCGGCGATAAGTTTCCGCGTAGTCCCATAACGTGCGGAAATGTTCATTGTCGCGCGCCATCTCTGCTGCGGCCGCGCTCACCGCGGTCAAGGTTACGGTTCGCTCCCCGGTTTCGGCGGCATTTTCAAATATGCGGTTGCTCAGCGACTGGATCAGGAACGGCTGCCGCGCGCAAAGCTCGACCACACGGTCGCATGCCTGTGGAACATAGACCAGGCGGCCCTGGACGGGCTGCATGACCAGGTTCCGTGCCTCTTCCGTCTTCAACGGCTCGATGGCGATGCGGATGCCGATACCGAACAGGGCGGACCAATATTCCTCGCGCAGCCTCTTCAGGCGCCGTGAGCCGGTCAGAATTCCCGAAATGCCTGAATGGGTATGGAACAGGTAGCGGATATTTTCGGGGACTTGTGCGCTCGTCACGTGCGCATCGATGCCTTCCTGCAGCTTGTCGAACTCGTCCAGCATGAGCAGGATGCGCTTCGGTTGCACGGCTTCGAGCACAGACTGCAGGTAGGATTCGAATGCCTCGAACGGATGTTCGCTCTTAAAATAACTGGCAAGCGCGGACTGAAACTGGAACTCGAACCTACGCTTCGGGTCAAGCGGCGGGGCATCGGGAATCCACACCGGGACGCCCGCCTTATGAACGGCGAGGCCAAGATGCTTGGCCATGAGCCGGAAAACTTCCCCAGTGCGCAGACCTGGTTTCTCGCTATCTCCTTCACCCCCCTGGAAGGAACAGTTCACCGGAATCCAGCCGGGAAGCATGCCTTCGGTTTCGAGCCGCTTGAGGATGGACGTTTTCCCGGTACGCCGATTTCCTTCCAGCAATATGACATTAGCGCGATGGGTTGTGGACAGCTGCCGCTGGATCCTCTCAATTACTGAATGCCGCCCAAAGAACATCTCTTCGCGGTCGATCGGATTGGCAACGATGTAAGGGCTCGGTCCGAGGCCTTCTGCATGAGTCGTTTCTCGCACACTTACCACCTCAAGCGTCAAAGGAATCTCGCCTTTCCGCGATCCGGCCACCAATCTCTGGCAGCGCCAATTGACCGTGAACTCGAATTTCCCTGATGTCAGCTGGGCTGGCACCATCAGTCTAACTTGAATCGCGTCCCCGGAACCCAAATAGTCGGCTCGCCCGATTCCTATGCCAGGATTGGTCTCGATTACGAGTTCCCGAAGCCCGACGAGCCCGCAGTTCCGCATATTGAGCTGGACCTCCTCTTCAGCACCGGTTGTAAGGAACGAAGGATCAACTCTCGCATCCAACGAAACGGAACCCTGGATCGCAACAATTTCCTCCTCCCAGAGATAACCTAACCTGTTCACCAGTTTCTTTACAAAATTGCTTTTGGGGGCGTCATCGTCAAATGAAGATGAATCAAGCTGTGCCAGCCACCAACCGCACGATAGCAATACGGCGAGGCGATCAGAGGAGGGTGGGATCTTCGAGATGCCCTTGATCGGCAAGGCCCAGTCCGTCAAATCTAACCACCAATCATATTGCGCGGGTTCGCATTCGCGGGTTGGAAGCGCAACCATTAGGCGAATAACGGACTCTGCGAAATCATCAAGCAACTGGAGGGGCGTTTTCCCCGGGGCCGATCCTTGCATGATGGCTTTGATTTCAGGCGAGTTGTCCAGCCATTCCTCGATCAATTCTCTGCCAGTCCCCCACAGCGTTTTAAGAAGCGCTTCCGCGGCATCCCTGCTCTCCGAACGGACCTTATTGATTACAGAATCCTGTATGGAGGGCCCAGGCAGCGGAATGGAAAGCAGTTTCAGGTTTCGGACTGACAGATGCTGGATCGTGCTGCCCTGAGCATGCCCGGCAAGCCAATTCTGAAAGCGTGTAGACCTCAGCAGCGAAGCTACGAACTGCGCCGACATAACAAATCGGGGGCGAAAAACAGCGACGCTCTTTGTGGGGATCGAATTCAGCGCTCCTTCATCGATAACACCGACTTTTCCCACAGCTCCCGATATCGAAATCACGATGTCTCCCGCACGCAACCGTGCCTCCGGTGATGGGGGCTGTTTGACGGCATGGGTCAGGAAAAGCGAGGGTGCGGATACTCCGGACTCCTGGATATCCGCGACGCGCAACAGTCCGCCGATGACCGAAGCATCAGAGCGATCCGCCGTGGTGACCGACTTATCATACGAAACGCCGGCGAAAACCTCTCCTGCCCCGGCCAGTGGAACGACCTCCAATTCCGGATCCGCCTTGCGCAAGGAATCGAGATATTCCTGGAGTTCTTCTTCACCGGACCGTTTGGCAACCAGTTCATAGCCGCGGCCGGCAAGTTGTCTGAGCGGTGTCTCCCAAAGCGAGGGGCCGGATTTCCCTGCCCTAAAGATACCCGCGATGCGGCCTGCTTCCCGTCTGGCAGCCTCTGCCATACGCGATTTGGAGAAGGTCACGGCCGGTGCCAGTACCTCGAAAGCGAAAGCTCCTGATTCCTTGACCAGGCTGGCTCCTTGTTGGGCAAGGGGGCGCGGCACTGACCTTTCTCTTTCCTTGCCGGCGGATTCCGCCAACATAAAGCGCACCGTCTTCGCAGGCTTATCACGCCGGAATGCAAGGATGGATGACTTGATAGACTTATAAGGCATCAAGAGCGCCGGCGGGAGAGAAATGACTCCCTCCACACGGAAATTTGCCAGAAGGTTCTTGCGCACAAGACGTTCGGGTCCCGTTCGGAAGAGGAATCCGTCAGGCACGAGAACCAGCGCACGGCCTCCAGGGCGCAGCGCCGCCATGATGTGCTGCAAAAAGAGACCTTCAGAAGTTGGAGTCGCTACGGGAAAATGCTGTCGGCGTTGCGAAGTTTTTTGCCCCCATGGCGGATTGGCCAGGATGCAGTCAAAGCCTTCCTTGGAAAGGTCGCTGCCCAGCTGCCGCTCCAGTGTATCACCGCACGCGAGTCCGGGGTGGTCAACGCCGGCGAGAATTACCCGGGCGAGACCGATGGTATAGGCGGCAGGATTTATCTCCGTGCCGAAGATGTTTTCCAACTGGACGCTCCGCCATAAGTCGGAGGATTGCCCGCTGGCGGCCTGCATCAGGCGGCGCGCACAGGCGGCGAGCAGGCCGCCGGTCCCGAAACAGGGATCGTAGATGCGCTCTCCCGGCTTTGGATCTGCCAGTTCGACCATGAGTGTGACAAGCGCATCTGGCGTGTAATATTCGCCGGCAAACTTCGCTTCTCCAAGGATCTCTCGTAAAGCAGCCTCAAACCAGTCGCCGGCTCGCTGGCGGTCCTCAGGCGTTTCCAATGAGAGCGCGCACACCCAATCCATAAGCCGGCCCAGAATAAGCCCGACGTCCAATCGAATCGCCTCTTCGAGCGCGAGTTGAATCGGCTGCAGGCGTCCGTTAAGCCCACCGGTCCCCGGATCACTCAAAGCCGGTAGCAGGCGGCGTTCCAGGAATTCCCTCAGTTCCGCTCCCCGGAGGGTGGACCATTGATGCCACCGCAGTGCCTTGGGAAACGAGAGTTTGTATTCGCTGTCCTCGAATGAGGCGATCGCACCCTGCCCGGTTTCGTAATGGCCGGTCCAGCGGAGTATGATAAAAGCTGCCAGGGCCGCCATCACCTTCGGCTGCGCCGCGGACAACTTCTCCTTGCTGATTAGATCCATGACCGCCCGGACATCAGTACCACTGCCGGACTGTGAATCTCCATTCATGATGGAACCTATTGCTCCCTTGAAAGGGCTTTTCGGAGGATCGAAGGTCGAATCTCCTTGATCTCGTTATCAGTAAATCTTGAATTTTCACGGCATGTTTGCGCTTCGTTGCGGCTCATCCAGATAATCCTTTCAGGGATGTTTTAGCAATTTCCATGCCAAAGTTACAGGGCATCCTTGGGAGTCTTCACGCCGTACCTGCGCATCCAATTCGAGAATGTCTGGTAGCTGGGTAGCCCTACCAATGCGGCGGCGCGCGATTTGTTTCCATGGGCTTTTTGAAGCGCCCGTTCCAGGTAGTGCCGGACCACGGTTTCGATGATCCCCGGAAGCCGCATCCCTTCGCCCAGCGGCAGGTCCAGAATTTCCGTGGGCGCGGATCTGACCCCTGGCAAAAGCGCCTGGCGTATGTCGTGCTCTTCTATCTTGGCTGTGTCCGCCCAGATCGAAGCTCGGAGGAGAGTGTTGTATAACTCCCGGACGTTCCCCGGCCAACAATATTGCAGCAGGAGATTTTTTGCGGATGCGGAAAGTCCTTTATCTTTATAGCCAGGCTCCTTGCCATTCTCCTCATTGATGGATGCAAGCAGGTGATCAATCAGGAGACTGAGATCACCCTGGCGGTCCCTGAGCGGCGGCAGTTTTAAAACCGCCACGGCAAGGCGATAGAAAAGATCCTCGCGAAACCGGCCCCCGGCGACCTCCGCGACCAGGCTGCGATTGGTCGCCGCGATGATGCGCACGTCCGTCCTGATTGGCGTGCTGCCGCCCACGCGCATGACTCCCCCATCCTGGAGGACGCGCAGGAGCTTGACTTGTGCCGGCAGGGGGAGTTCGCCGATTTCATCGAGGAAAAGCGTGCCGCAGTGGGCCGCTTCAAAATGTCCCTTGCGCATGCGATCGGCGCCCGTGAAAGCTCCGCGCTCATGGCCGAACAGTTCCGATTCAACCAATTCAAGCGGGATGGCCCCACAATTGACTGCGATGAAGGGCGCGTCCCGCCGCAGGCTGGCCCGGTGAATGGCCCTGGCAAGGAGCTCCTTGCCAGTCCCGGACTCGCCTTCAATGAGAACCGGAATCGACCTTGACGCAATGCGCCGCGCCATGGCGAGAACGCGCTTCATGACGGGATTGCGGGTGCATATGCTGGAAAACTCGGGGGCCTCGGGCATCGCGCCACCGGACTTGGCCAGGAGTTCCTTATCCGCCGTCAGCAGGAGATCCGGGATGAAATCGGCGGAGATATCAAACGGGACCGAGGCCACCCGAACTCCGTGCTCCTTCGAGGATTCGATCAGCGTTGCGGGGAAGCGCGTTTTGCCAAGGATGATCCACACCGCGGCCATGGCAGGCGTGCCGGGACTCAGATGAAACGTCAGACTGTCGCCGCCGGGATTTTTTGTCGCTTTTAGAATCACGTCAACAGCAGCCGAGTAGATCTCTCCAAACTGAGTTGGGCCGGAGAGATTGATCTGAAAGAGTTCGGCGCCGAAACCAGTCTGATCCCGAAGCCATTGCACATAGGGTGATGTATCTTTTTTGAGCAAATCGCTCAACAGAACGACCCTGTTGACGTCGATTGTCTTAAGGGCCTGCGCGATGGGTCCGAGGCCGGCTTCGGGATCTCCTCTTGAGGCGCGAAGGTCAGTGAAACCAATCCAGGCAAACAGGATGTTGGACACCTGTCCAGAATACAAAAGTTTTTGTACTTATACAAATATTTTTGCCTATGAAATAAAATACCGGCCGCGGGCATAACCTGCGTTTGGCTCGCCCTGCCGTTGTGCGGGTTCTAGCCTGTTTTCTCTCGGATTTCCCCGGATTGGCGCTGCAGCTCTTCCCGCGGCTGAATGCCGCGGGCCACCGCCTCCTGATAAGCCCTCAGCCATAGGTTCCAGCACTGCCGGTGTCGGAGCATTCGGAGCAGGACATAGAGGGCTATCTCGGGACTCGCTTCCTTTTGGTGCTGCCAATAATAGCGGTTGGCATCATCCGGCTGGTCAAGCGCCATGTGACACATCCAACCCATGATGGCCAGGTGGTTGACGAAATTCCTCGCTCCACGGCTATTGGGCCCTTCCGAGAACGGATGGAGATGCTTCAGCCGGTTGGCAGCGGCTTCTTTGCGGAGCTGATCGCAGATTTCGATAGCCATTTCCTTCAAGTCGACCGTATCCAGAAAGGCAACGATAACCTCCAGGAGATCCTCTCTGAGCGTAGTCCGATTCAGGCTGTTTGCGAGCGCCAACAGGATTGAGTCGCGGACGAACTCGCGTACCGGTTCAATCCTGCGCTTGACAGCCAGCAGCAATTGGAAAAAATCAACCTGGCGGATTCCGACGGAATCGAATGAATCGGATCCGCTGAATAGAATGTAGTCGCATGAGTAACACAGCATTTCATAGAGTTTCTTAAGCAGGTCGGCTGCCTTCGGCGCATTGTCTGGGCTGTCCGCAGCCTGATTCAACTCCTTGAACAAACGGCGCGCCGTGAATCGCCATCCGGGCCGCTTACTCTTCGGCACCACCGAGTTGGGCGCAAAATAGTACTGATTGTATGCGTCTGAAATGAATTCATCTGTCTCCCATGCGATATCGTCGATGTCGCGCAGGGTGCGCACCCTTGGCCTCACATGCCGCGCACCCGGATCGCTGATGAGAGAGTCGATTTCCGCCGTCTCCTTTACCGATCTGGGAATCGCCTTGTACATCCCGACAATAATGCTTTCGAGATGTTCTCTCTTGTAAGCCTGAAGCTTGTTTTTCAGCTCCGCAACTTTCATCTCGAGGCCCCCAAGTAGTTAATAACGCCGGAATACTTCTCCATCCTGCTATTTCGATGTGCGGTCTAACCGCAACTCCAATATGCGGTTCCGGCGCATGCTGCGCCGCCTCATGCGACCGGAGGCCGCGCCAGGCTCTCTTCGGTACTTCGCGAAATAATGGTGCATCTTCGGCGTCATTTTTTTGGCGCACCGGCTGATCCAGATCCGAGAGTTTTTGGGAGGCACCTTTTCTCCTGTCTCCTGACTCCTTCAAACTCAATCTGCTAAATAAGTCCGGAGATTTGTTGTGGCGAAACGCAGCACCAAGTATTACTTTTTGTTCCTGGCGTTTTTCTGCATCAGCGCTTCGATCCCGGCGATTTCGCGCGGGATGCCGGGCGTGAGGTTTTCGCAGCCCGTTTCCGTGATCAGGACTGTGTTTTCAACACGGACGCCGAGATTCTCACCCGGAAATACCGCATAGACGTCGCTCGCGAAAACGTGCCCGGGTTTGAACGGGATGTTCTTCGGCATGTCGCTGCCGCCGGCATCGTGAGTCGCCAGCCCGACATAGTGGGTCACGCCCCCTTCCTTGAAAAAGCTCAGGCGTGTAAACGCATCCTTGGAGAGATCGTATCCCTTCTTTTGAAGCATTTCCCTCACCTTGGCGCCCACCTCGAGCGCGGTCACTCCCGGCTTGTAGAGCGACAGCGAAGCCTGGCTCACCTCTTGGCACGCCTCGTAGATTTCCCGCTGGCGCGGGCTGAACTTGCCGTTGATCGGGAACGAGATCGTGATGTCGATATCGTAGTTGTCCAGTTCCGGACCGGAGTCCAGCACGAGGAAATCGCCGTCCACAAGCAGCCGGTCGTGCTTTGCGTAATGGAGGTAAGGGTGGTTCTCCGCCGAACTGATGATCGTGGCGAACGCCAGGTTCGGGCAGCCGGCGCGCAGATTGGCATACTGGAAGAGCGCACTGAGCTCGTATTCATACTGCCCGGGGCGCGCCGCCTTCATGACCTCGACCATCGCCTGAGCGCCGATTTTGCCGGCTTTGCGCATGATTTCGATTTCGGCCGGCGTCTTGATGCGGCGCAGGTCCCAAAGCATGTTGATGCAATCGCGCACCTCGGCCTGGGGGAAACGCTCTTTGAGGTTTTTGACAAACTGCTGCTCGCGCGTGAGGCGCCCGTCCCATTCGTTGTTGGCCGCGACCTCGCGCGACGCTTCCTCTGCCCGGAACGGCGTATAGATCACTTTGGATTGCGAAGCCAGCTGGTTGAGGACCGTGGTGAACTGGTCGGCTCGGTAGTGGTTTTCGACGCCGGTGGCTCCTTTGGGATCGCGCGCCAGCTCGACGCTCATGCCCTCGCCCTTGAGATAATTCTCGGTCGTCGTATAGAAAATGTGGCTCTCCTTGCGGATGCCGTCGACGATCAGGACGGCCCGGGGCACCTTGACGCCGCAGAGATAGTTGAAGTCATTGCTCTGAGGCAGCGCGAGCGCGCCCCAGATGACGGCGATGCCATCGGGGATCTGCGCCATCAGCTTCGCCCTGCGCGCTGCGTATTCCGCCTTGTCGAATGTCAGCGCCCCCGGCCCCGCCGCCGGCAACCAAATCCCAGTCAGCAAACAAAGAAAGAATGCCCCAACTGCCTTTTTCATAAACCCTCCATACGTTTTTCTCCGAGTTATCCTGCTTCCCGGGACCCGGCTTGGAACAGAAGGATGAACGTGGACACCCAACATGAAGAAAATGGTGGGTGTCCAGGTTTTCCCGGATTCGCGGGGTGAATTACGATTCATAGAACTGCAAATCGCAGTGCTGCGCCATGCGCGAAAAGTCTTCGTCAGCAGTCAGCAGTTTCGCGTCGGTTTCGACCGTCATCGCGGCGATCAAGCAATCCACGGCGGATGCGGAGATGCCTGCTTGCCGGCACGCATTGGATATCTTCGCCGCTGCTACATGGTGCGCTCGCGTTGCCTGAACGATTGGGAAACCATCCAAAATGTCCAGCAGTCGCGCGAAGTCGTCCTCGGTCCGGACGCCAGACAGCAATTCCTGAAGAACGATCCCTGGAATGGCCACAGGCTGATCCTCATCCACCAAGCGACGGAAAGTCCGAACCAGCGGCGGCTCCGGATCAGGTTTAGCTCTCCTTCGGAATGCCAGAGATAGAACCGAGGTGTCGATGAAAATCACCGGCGTCTCCGCATCATTTTGTAGTTGTATGCCGGATCCATGGTGATGGTGCCGAATGCTTCCAGCGCCTTGAACCGCTTTCGGCGTTGGATATATTCACGCAGGGCCTCATTGACGGTTTCGCGCTTGGTAGGCTTACCACCGATTCTCAATGCTTCTTCGAGCAGTTGCCCGTCGATTGCCAGATTGGTAGGCATTTGCGCCCTCCCTTCTTTACACAGAATGCTACACAACACCCGGCTCGGTCAAGACTCTCGATTGTGCGCCGCGATCCGGATCGAATTGGATATTCGGAATGGATAGGAGAAATGAACGCGGACACCCATCGAACAAAGGTAGCAGCCATCTCGATCCGGGACCATGGCCCCGGTGGACCCGCGGACTCCCTGGACTGCATCTTTAAGCCCTTTTACCGGCTGGATCCCCCGCACGCTGGAGGCGGCATCGGCCCGGGGCTCTCCATCACACAGCGCGCTATCGCCCTGCACAATGGCAAGATCCAAGCCACCAACGCCTCCCCAGGCTTCCGAGTCACCGTTGAACTCAAACTCATCGGGATCGTACCATAACAGGCTGAACAGGTTTTCCTGGAGACAGGTGTAATAAGGGCCTGGGAGCCGGCAGCAAAATGCCAAGCGATTTTACGCAGGCTCCGAGTTTTTCAAGCTGGAGACATCAGGATGGATGCCTTATATTGAGATGCTACAAAAGGAGAAACGCACCATGAAGCCGTCCTCAAGAATGGAGCCGGTAACATCGTTCATCGTGATGGATATCCTTGAGGCAGCCATGGAGATGGAACGGGCTGGAGCCGACATTATCCACCTGGAGGTCGGCGAGCCGGATTTCTCCCCGCCGCAGGCCGTGATCGAGGCTCTGTGCAAGGCTGCGCGCGATGGGCATACGCACTACACCCACTCGCTCGGACATCACAAGCTTCGCGAGGCGGTTGCGGAGTGGTACGCGCGCACCTACGGGGTCAGAATCGCTTCATCGCGCGTCATCATCACTCCAGGCACCTCCGGCGCGTTTCTGAACGCAGTCGCGGTCTTGCTCGATCCCGGGGACAAGCTCATGCTCACGGATCCGGGTTATCCCTGCTACCCGAATTTCGCAAGACTGCTCTGCGTCGAGCCCTATCTCCTGCCAATCGATGCCGCCGATGGATTCATGCCCCGCAAAGAGGCGGTGCTTGCAGCCGTAGAAAAGGGCGCAAGGGCGGTCCTTATCGCCTCGCCTGCCAATCCGACAGGCGCTCTGATAACGCCGGATTTGCTCGCATGGTTCACCTCCTTGCCGGTCCCATTCATTTCCGACGAGATTTACCACGGCCTCGTGTATTCGGAGGATTACGCTCATTGCGCGCTCGAGTACCGCGATGACGTCATTGTGATCAATGGCCTCTCCAAGCGCCTTGCCATGACCGGCCTGCGCATAGGCTGGGCCATTGTGCCGCCCGAGCTGATTCGCCCGTTCCAAAAGCTCAACCAGAATCTCTTCATCTGCGCCGACTCTGTCAGCCAGCAGGGCGCAATCGCCGCTTTGACCGATCCTTCCATTGATGACGCCGTGCGTACCATGGTGCGCACTTATGACCGGCGCAGGAACACGCTGATATCGGGTTTGAAGCAAATAGGGTTTGCTCTGCGCTACGAGCCGAAAGGCGCTTTCTATGTTTTCGCGGACATCTCAGCTTTCTCTCGGGACGGCTATGACTTCGCCTTCAAAATGCTCAGGGAGGCAAAGGTCGCGGCGACACCCGGCGTCGACTTCGGCAGGAATGAAACGAATCACTTCCTGCGGTTCGCTTATACCGTCGACGAGGCCAGGATCGAAGAAGGAATTTCACGCATGGCCAGATGGTTGGGAGTAGCGGCGAAATAGGAGACAGGAGAACAGCGGCACAGGCTTGGAATTTGTTGCTTTTCTCCTGCCTCCTGTTTACTGTCTCCTTTTCTCTGGAGATCAAAATGAAGCGAACCATCTGGTTGATTCTTGTCGCGCTCATCCAATGAAGCCAGGCCTGTGGGCGGCGCCAGGATTCTCGATTAGGGTTCGCGCAAGAACAAGTTGCCAACCGCAGCGCGGGGAGGAAGTGTATGTACCAGCAGACCTACAACCCGATGGGAAACGCCTTCCTCTCCAGTATCGTGGCGGCCATCCCGATCGCGGTGCTCCTCTACTTGATCGCGCTGCATCCGCACCGCGACAAGAATGGAATCAAGCACCTCGGCATCGCGGCGCCCTACGCGGCTTTCTATGGCGTCATCGCTGCCTTCCTCGTCTCTTGCCTTGCCTTCAAGATGCCCGTGAAGTCGGCCGTCTCTGCCTTCGGCCTGGGGACGCTCTCGGGTTTCCTGGGCATCATCTGGATCGTGCTGGCGGCGATGTTCCTCTACACGATGACTGTCATCACCGGGAAGTTCGAGATCGTGAAGGAGTCCATCATCCACATCACCTTCGACCGGCGTCTCCAGGTGCTTCTGATCGCCTTTTCCTTCGGTGCCATCATCGAGGGCACTTCCGGCTTCGGCACGCCCGTGGCTATCGCTGGGGCCGTGATGGTCGGACTGGGATTCAAGCCCTTCCAGTCCGCCGTCCTGAACCTCATCGCCAACACGGCTCCGGTGGCTTGGGGCGCCATCGGAACGCCCATCGTCACCCTGGCGGCGGTGACCGGTCTCGATCAGGTCACTTTGTCCTCGATGGCCGGCCACCAACTCCCGTGGATTTCGGTCCTGGTGCCCTTCTGGCTGGTCGCCACCTTCGTGAGGATGGAGGGCGGGACCTGGAAGGAGGTTATCGAGGTCTGGCCCGCGGCGCTGGTCTCCGGCGGATCCTTTGCCATCGTACAGTTCTTTGCCTCGGGGTGGCCGCCAACCCACCTCATGACCGACGTGGTGTCCGGCGTCTTCTCCGTCATCTGCACCGCCCTGTTCCTCCGCTTCGCGTGGCATCCCAAGACGCGGTTTCTGCTGAAGTCGGAGCGGGAGGGGAAGGCCCAGGGGAAGGCGGTCCGCGAGGAGAAATCCTGGAGCTTTCCCTACACCTTCCGCCAGACTGTCTTCGCCTGGCTTCCCTGGGCCATTCTCATCGCCGCCTGCGCCCTTTGGGGCATGCCCGAGTGGAAGAAGACCCTGAACGGACTCTTCGCCTCGCTGAAGCTCGATGGCAGCTTGCTGGGCGGCAAGATCGGCGGCACGCCGGCACTGCCGTCCTGGGATATGCCTGCCCTCCACCAGATGGTGCAGCGCATGCCGCCGATAGCGCCGGCGAATGCCGCGCCCGAGGCGGCCCGCTTCATGGTGAACTGGCTGTCGGCCGCCGGCACGGGCGTGTTTGCGGCCGCCATACTCTCGGGCCTGCTCCTGCGCCTCAGCGCTGCGCAGTGGAAAGAGGCGATCCGCCGGACCTTGACCCGTATGAAGACCCCGGTTCTGGTGATCGGGCAGGTGCTGGGCCTCGGCTTCCTGACCCGCTATTCGGGCACCGACGCCGTACTGGGCCTGGCCTTCACCGGCGCCGGCGTCATGTACCCGTTCTTCGCTGCCTTCCTGGGCTGGCTCGGCGTGTTCCTCACCGGCTCCGACACCGCCTCGAACGCGCTCTTCGGCAACCTCCAGCGCATCACCGCGCAGCAGCTGCACCTCAACGAAGTGCTCATCGTGGCCACCAATTCCACCGGCGGCGTCATGGGGAAGATGATCGATGCCCAGTCGATCATGGTGGCCTGCGCCGCCTGCTATGACGACCCCGAGGAGCGCACCCATTCCCTCGGCCCCATTTTCCGCACCGTTTGGTGGCACTCCATCGCCGGGACGGCGGTGATTGGCATCATCGCCCTCCTGCAGGCCTACGTCTTCCCCGGCGCCATTCCCGTCCCGCCGCCGAAGTGATGGGAGACAATTTCTGCTCCAAAAGAAAGCAGGTCCCGTCGGCCGGCCGGAACCTGAAGTGCCGCTGCCGCTGGGATTGAGATTCCGCCGGAGCGCAATCATGAGCGCCGAAGGCGCGTTCCATACCAGCCTGGGGCAACGCCCCAGGGACGGTATGATTAGATAGACAAGGGCCGTAGGCCCGCTCCATAGACGTTTATAGGGCGGGCTTACAGCCCTTTTATTTCCATAGGATCGCCTGAATCCTGGGGCGCTGCCCCAGGCTGGTATGGAGCGGGCCTTCGGCCCTGGGTTGTCGGATTGCCCTCCTGGATGTGCCGATACTCCAATGTGGACCGGCTGATGCGGATTTGTTTGGATGCTAAAAATTCGTATAAGGAGCAGGCCCCGGTGCCGCTTTCACAGACCGCAGGCGCCCCGCGAACGGGCGGCCTGCCGCCATTTTCGACTTGCCGTTGGCCGAGAGCGGAACGTAACAGCATGCGAACCATGGACATCCCGGGCGGCAAGCGGCCCATTATAACAGCACGCAGATCGACAAAGCGGCGCCCTGGCGCCGCGCCAAAGGCGCCTTCGGCGCCATGCTCTGCGCCTCTAAAATTCCGGTTGCGCAAAAACTATGCGGCATTGGACGTCCCGGCCGCGCCGCTCTGGAAATCGTGTTCTGGCCGGGCAACGGCAGCTTGCTGCCGTTTTCAGCAGAGACCCATGCTTGGCTACCGGCGCACCGCAGCAATCCCGGCAGCAAGCTGCCGGTGTGGGGCATCACCAGGCTGTTGAAAGCGGCGACCAGTCGCCGCACTCCAAACGCGCCATGGGCGCCATGCGTCAAAAGCCCTGCGGCATTGGGCGTCTCCCGCCCGCGCTCCCAAGGCAGGCGGGCCCTCCAGGCGGACAGCTTGGCAAAAGGCAATGCCAAGATTTCCAAATTCGGGTTTAAGGGCTCGCGCAAAACTTGGCATTTTGTTGCGGCCCCGGGCGCAACTCCGACATTATGTTGGGCGCCCGGATCAGCGAAAGGCTCGCGTTCCTCCATTTCCGACTGGTTTTTTACCTCCTCGATGTGTTAACAACTTTGGCTAACGATGCGGCGAGGCGGTCTCCAATCCCGATCCCAGCGGCACCGTTGGGAAGAGTAATTAGCTGTTTCATGATTCCATCAATTACGGGGTTATTAAAAATGAAATTAATGCGGATCTTGCTTACTTTGGTCTTGACGATCTTTACTGTTTCGCCGGCTTTTACTGAGCGCGAGATGGCTCAAGTCGTCACTGGAGGCGACCAGTTTCTCGATGGGATCGGCGAAACCGGCCTCATAGCCCGCTACGTGTTCAACGGCACCGCGGAGGATTCGTCCAGAAACAACTTTCATGCGGCGCTGCGCGGAACCGGAGCCGGCTTTGTCGAAGACAGCCGGTTCGGCAGAGCCCTTAACCTGCCGGGCAACGGCAGCTACGTGCAACTCCCCGGCAACGCCCTGACCGGTGAAGACACAATCAGCGTTACGGGCTGGCTTTTCCTCAATTCCACTGCGCCCGGTCAGCCGTTCTTCGATTTCGGGCAGAACCCGTCCAATAGCCTGTCCGCCGCCGTGACCGACGCCGGCTTCCGCGCATCCATCGGCTCCTTCGCCACATTGCGCAGTGAACCCGCCGGCGCGCCGGTCCCCGCGAACCAGTGGGTCCACCTCGCCGTCGTACTCGACCCGGCCGGCCGCACCCTGACCAGCTATTTCAATGGCGCCCGGGTTGGCCAGGCCACGAACGTTACTGTGAACGCCGCACAGGTGATCCACCAGACTTCCCCGGATGCGAACCGTCTTTACATCGGCCGCTCGCAGAATGACGCCAGTGCCACTCTCAACGCCAGGGTGCGCGATGTCCGCATCTATCGCATCGCGTTGACAGACCAGCAGGTGACCACGATCCGCAACAATGCGCCGGGCCGCCAGGCCGGCGGCGGACGTGGCGCCACGCCCGAACCGGTCATTTCGACCGCCACGATCCCAAAGGAATCCCCGCTGGCAACCCGATTGGAGAGCGTTCCCGATATCAAGGCCGAGACGATCGCCGGCCAGCTCCCCCGGCTGCCGATCACTATCCCTGCGGTGTACCGCAACAAAGCCAAGGGCCCGGATGTGCGCGTGATCTGGCCGTCGCCCAAGGACAACAGCCAGGCGCTGCAGCCCGGCACCTACACCGTGACCGGCAAAGTGCCCGGCACTTCATTTCAACCCAAGGCCACGGTGACCGTAAAGGCGGCTGCCAGAACCGTCCCCGTTCCCAGCCGCACGGTCGAGGCATTTCCTCTCGGCCAGGTTGTCTTGGATAAGGACATCAAGGGACGCGACACGCAGTTCATCAAGAACCGCGACAAGTTCATCAACGGATTGGCGGCGGCCAATCCCGACAGCTTCCTCTATAATTTCAGAGATGCGTTCGGACAGAAGCAGCCCGAAGGAGCAAAGCAGCTCGGCGGATGGGACAACCAGACAACCCGCCTGCGCGGCCACGCCAGCGGCCACTACCTGTCGGCCATCGCCCAGGCCTACGCGAGCCTGACCTACGATGAGGCGTTGCGGGCGAATTTCCTCCAGAAAATGAACTACCTCATTGACACGCTTTATGATCTCTCCCAGAAATCCGGCAAGCCGGCACAGGAAGGCGGCCCATTCAATGCCGATCCGACCGCTGTCCCGCCAGGCCCCGGCCGCACCGGCTATGATTCCAATCTCCGGGCTGATGGCATCCGGACCGATTACTGGAACTGGGGCAGGGGATTCATCAGCGCCTACCCGCCCGACCAGTTCATCATGCTCGAGCAGGGGGCCACGTATGGCACCCAGAACACTCAGATCTGGGCCCCGTACTACACGCTGCACAAGATCCTCGCCGGCCTGCTCGATTGTTACGAGGTCGGCGGCAACAAAAAAGCCCTGGAGATTGCAAAAAACATGGGCGCCTGGGTTTATGCCCGGCTCAAGGCCCTCCCGACGCAAACGCGCATCAGCATGTGGAACCGATACATTGCCGGCGAGTACGGCGGCTCGAACGAAGTCATGGCCCGCCTCTACCGGCTCTCCGGCGACAAGCAGTTCCTTGAATGCGCCAAACTGTTCGACAACATCAATTTCTTCTACGGCAACGCCGAACACGACCACGGCCTGGCCAAAAATGTCGATACGATTCGCGGCAAGCACTCCAACCAGCACATCCCGCAGATCACGGGAGCGCTGGAGACGTTTCGCAACACGAAGGAAATTGCCTATTACCTGATCGCCGACAATTTCTGGAATATCGCGACCAGCAGTTACATGTACAGCATCGGCGGCGTCGCCGGAGCGCGCAACCCGAACAACGCGGAATGCTTTACCGCCGAGCCCGACACGCTGTGGGAAAACGGATTCGCCAATGGCGGACAGAACGAAACCTGCTGCACCTACAACCTCCTGAAGCTGGACCGCCAGCTCTTCATGTTCGATCAGACATCCAAGTACATGGACCACTACGAGCAGGGGCTCTACAACCACATTCTCGCTTCCGTTGCCGAGAACAATCCGGGAAACACCTACCATGTCCCGCTCAATCCCGGCTCGCAGAAACGATTCGACAACGCCGATATGAGCGGTTTCAGGTGCTGCAACGGCACCGCGCTCGAAAGCAGCACCAAGCTCCAGGACTCCATTTACTTCAAGGGCGCCGACAACAAGACGCTGTACGTCAATCTCTTCATTCCGTCGACGCTGAACTGGACCGAACGCAACCTGGTCGTGAAGCAGCGCACCGATTTTCCATACTCGGATACGACCCAGCTCGTGCTCAAGGGGGGCGGCGCGTTCGACATCAAGGTCCGCGTGCCGCGCTGGGCCAGCCGCGGCTTCTTCGTCAAGATCAACGGCCGCGAGCAGTCGGTCAAAGCCGTGCCGGGCACTTATCTGACGCTGCGCCGAACCTGGCGGGATAACGATGCGATCGAACTTCGCATGCCGTTCCACTTCTACCTGGATCCGGTCGTGGATCAGCCCAATGTCGCCAGCATTTTCTACGGTCCGGTCTTGTTGGCGGCCGAAGAGTCCGGCGCCCGCACCGATTGGCGCCCCGTGACGCTCGACGCCGGCGACATCGGGAAATCCATCGCGGGCGATCCCGGCACCCTTCGTTTCAGCATCAACGGCGTCGTCTTCAAGCCGTTCTATGAAACCTACGGGCGACATTCGGTGTATCTGAACGTAACCTTGAAGTAGCGAAAAGCGTGCCTGGTTATAGTGTCCCCGCGTTCAGGAGGGACACTATAACCAGGCACCCTTTCCTCAATTGATTGGATTCATTACGAGTCCCATTGTTTATTCGTTTTGAGCGGCACATCTTGCGACACGGGACCGGAATCGGTGATAATCAGATTCCGGGAGTTTTGTTCAGGCAGAATGAACAGATCATTTTCTTAGCTCATCAAACATGAGGACAGTCCTACCCGGTTCTCTGGAGGTTCAATGTTCGTGCGGGGCTTGCGATCGCTGCTGTTCAAAGGGTGCTTCCTTGCCGCGGCTTGTGTGTTGTTGGTCTGTCCTCATTATTCCTTGCCGTCGTCAGAGCAGAATCCCTCGCAGCAGCCTCACCAGATCCGCGTCGGGGTGGCACTGGTGCAGACTGACGTGATGGTTTTCGATCGCAATAACCGGTTTGTGGACGGCCTTAAGGCTGAGCAGTTCGAGTTCCGCGTGGATGGGAAGGCACAGCCGATCTCGTTTTTCGATCTGGTGCATGCCGGAACGGCGCACGACGAAGAAGTTTGGGCGAAAATGGATTGCATGGCCGGCGCATCCCAGACGGCACCCATGACGACACCGGCCCGGGTCGGAAGAAACATCCTTTTCTTTGTCGATGACTGGCATTTGTCCGCGGAGAGCATGCTGAGGGCTCGGGCAGCCCTTCAGAACCTGATTGAATCCCTCGGAGCGAATGACCAGGCAGCCATTGTGACCGCCTCGGGACAGTTAGGATTTCTCCAACAATACACCAACGACAAATCCGTTCTGAGTGCAGCCGCGGCCAAGCTCGCGGGTGGCAGCGTAGTGGAGGATGCGGCCTGGCCGCCGATGAATGAAGCGCATGCCGCCAGGATGGTGCAGGGGGATACCTCCCTTGAAAATTACTACGTAGAAATCCTGGTGCGGCGGTACGGCCAGGTGAACCGACCGCTGGCGGTCAGAGAAATCCAAGGGCGATACAAAGCGTTGGCACAAATGTCCGCAGGGATCGCGGAGAGATCACTTTCAGCCTTGCGGGACTTTGTTCGTTCGGCCTCGGCATTGCCCGGACGGAAGCTGATCTTCTTTTTGTCTGATGGATTTGCGCTTCAGACGCATTTGGGCGATGTCGTCAGCCGGATCGGGCAACTCACGACCGCCGCCGCCAATGCCGGCATTGTCATTTACACCCTTGATACCCGGGGATTGGTCGTTGGTCTTCGGAATGCGGCAAGCAGTCTGCCTGGTGACCCCGGGAATTTCTTAGCGCAAAGCTCATATAACGCGGTCATGGATTTCCAGGACGGACTCAATGCGCTTGCCGCCGACACGGGTGGCCGTTTTCTGCATAACACGAATGCGCTGGACACGGCAATTTCGACAGCCATGGCAGAGGCGTCACGCTACTACTTGCTCGGATGGTATGCCGACGCCGAGTCTTTGAAACCCGGCAGGTATTGGTCGCTGCGGGTTTCGATCAAGGATCGTCCCGATCTCAAAGTCCGGCTCAGAGCGGGCCTGGTTGATTTATCGCAGTCCGTTCCCATGCAGCAGGGCAAACGGTACAAGCCCGTGTCGGATGCAAAGGACGCAGCCACCCAGCTGCGGCACGCTCTGGAAGCGCCGTTTCAGTTCAGCGATTTGCCGGTTGCGCTGCATGCAGGCTGGACCATGGATCCGGAAAAGGGACCGGTGACCGCGATATCGTACCAGGTCGATCTTGATGCAGTATCAGCAAAAGATGAGGCCAAAGCCGAAATAATGGGCGGAGTAGCCAGCAAGGACGGCGTCACGGTCGAGAGTTTTGCGGAAACCTTGACCCGGGTCCAAAACAGCGCTGCCCGGCCTTCCTCAGGCACGGCTTCATTGAAACACACGAGGATTGTGCATCTCGAACCGGGGATTTACCAGGTGCGCATTGCCGCTCGTGATCCTGTCAGCGGCGAGCTGGGCAGCGCCTGGCAGTGGCTCCAGGTTCCCCCGAAGGAACCGGGGAAAATGTGGCTGAGCAGCATCTTCCTCCGGGAACAAAGTGCCGGATCGGACAGCAGAGTCAGCTTGAATGATGCAATCGCGAATGCCTGGTTCAGCATCCGGCGCCGTTTTTCTCCAAATGCCGAGGTGCAATTTTATGTGAATGTCCACGATGCCGCCGGGCCGGACCTCCATGTGCAGGCTTCCATCTTCCAGGGCAACCAGCCGATGATCCAGGCGGCGTCTCTATCGATCACCGCATCCCCAGCCAATGTGGAACAGCATCTGGTGCCTATCGTAGGCAAGTTGAGCTTCCAGGATTACGCGCCCGGATTCTACACTCTGGAAATCGCGATCACGGACCGTCATTCCGGGGTAAGGCTGACCGAGCGTATTCCCTTTGAGGTGGCGAAAATGGATCAAAATCAGGGACGTCCACCCCGTTGACCTGCTTTCTCCCGATACGGAAATAGGTAAACGGGGTGGACGTCCCTGATTTAGTCCCGATTTGCACTTCCTGCCTGTGAGAGAGACCAATCCTCGCCACCACTTTGATAGAACGGAAATGTGTTATCCTCAGGCGGCAAAAGTTTCCGAGGGCGCCATTGTGGGCCTGCCCGGGTAGAAGTGCCCAGAAGGGATCATCATGATCGACACCGTTCGTTGTCGTCCCGCAGTTCGTTGTCTCCTGATTGCTTTGCTTCTGCCGCTTGTGCAGGCCTGCAGCCGGCAAACGGCAGCCAAGCCTCCCATGCGGATCGGCGTGGCTACGTTCAGTCATGAAACATGCACGTTTTGCCCGGAGCCGACCGGTGTGCGCGAATGGGAGTTTTACGGCGCCCCGATGGTCGGCGATGAGGTGCTGAAAGCGGACGAATATATCGGAGGGTTCGTCGACCGATGCAGGGAATACCAGGGCGTGGAACTCGTCGGCGTTTATTCGCCCCGGGATGCCAAGGGGGGCTCCTCGGGAAGCTGGATTACGAAGGAAGCCTTCGACAAGTATTCCAACGGCATCGCTGAGGGAATGAAAAACGCCGGCCGGCTGGACGGAGTTTATCTTGCGCTTCACGGCGCCATGGCGGTGACGGGCATTCCGAAGCCCGAGGCCGAGCTCGTCCGCAGGGTCCGGCAGGCGGTAGGCCGGATACCGATCATGGTTACCCTCGACCTGCATGCCAACGAGGATCAGGAACTCAGTGAAGCCGCGGACGCCGTTTTCATCATCAAACGCTACCCCCATTACGACTCCTACGAGCAGGGCGAGCGCGCCGCGCGCATCATGATTCGGACCGTTCGGGGCGAATACAAGCCTGTGATGGCAACACGAAAGCCCGGAGTCATCACACCCAGCGTCTTCCAGGACACCGCCATGTCGCCCGCAATGGAAATTATGGAACGCGCCCGCATCTGGGAGCACCGGGCGAAAGATGCATTTGTTTCCGTCGCCTTCGGTTTTGCCTATGCGGACGTCCCGGATGTCGGCGCAACGGTCATGGTCATTACCAACAACGACGCCAGGCTTGCCGGAGAGATTGCGCAGGACATGTCCGACTATATCTGGAGAGTGAGGGAGCAGTTCGCCGGCAAAAAGCTGCCCAAGACCCGGGAGGGAGTGGCGGAAGCTATAGCCGCCGCGAAAGCCGGGCGGACCCCGGTGGTGATCGCTGACCACAGCGACCGCACAGGCAACTCAACCCATATCCTTGCCGAACTGATCCGCCAGGGCGCCGCGAAATTCTGCATAACGACACTCGCGGACGGAAAAGCGATCGACGAGATCAAGGCAAAGGCCAAGGTGGGCGATGCCGTCGCCGTCAATGTCGGCGGCTATGCAGATGAGTATGCCGGCAAGCCGGTTGCGATCGAGGGCAAGCTGGAGTTTCTTGGCCGCCATGGGCAATTTGAAACCGTCGCGGTGCTTGGTTTCGGCAATCACAACCGCGTGATCCTGACGCCGCTGCTCGATCAGGTTACCGATACCCGCATTTTCGAACCGCTGGGAATCAAAGTGGCGGATGTCGACATCATCGTCCTCAAATCGAGGGTTCATTTCCGGCGAGGCTACGTCGAGAACGGATTTGCCAAAACGGTGGTCTGGATCGACGCGCCCGGCCTGGGTCCGGCGGACTTGACCGGGATACCCTACAAAAATATCCCTCCCGACCTTTATCCTCTGGTCCAGAAACAAAACCGGTGACGAGTTCTGCAGGCCGGAGCATTCATTCAATCAGCAGGAAAGCGTAGCGGTGCATGGCCTGGGAATACTCCGACAGAACCTCGATCGGGTAATCGTAGCGCCTCACGGTGGAGAAGACATCCACAGCCATCGCTTCGGGTGAAGGCCGCGCCGACCGCGGCTGCTTGCATTCCTCCCGCCGCCCCGGGCACTCCTTACAGATACAGCAACTGTCCATGAAGAGAAGGAATGCCTTCTCGTACCCGGCCACGAACACGGCCCTTTCGAGTTTCAGAAGCTTCTGGTTCACTTTCCTCGACCAGGAGTGACGATCCTCGGGCTTATCCACCTGCTTCTCGAAATGAAGGATCACGCCGGTCCGGTATTCGTCAAAAAACTGCCGGCACTCCGCAACTGAAGGAACATTCGGGGGACAGGAGGCTGTTCTCCCGTACTCATCGCAGCCGAAGATGCACTTCATGCGCACCCATTGACCCACCACGATATCCCTTGGATTTATCCATTTATGATCTGCAAATCCATGTTTTGCGATCAACGCTTCCAGGTTGGCGAGTTTATCCATGCATGAATCCTCCGGTTTTCAAATCCCCCATACCTCCGGCCGCGGGCCATGGAGCGTCTTGATAGGAAATCCAATTCTACCATCAAACCGCATGGGCGAGTTATTCGGGCGGCAAAACCGCGGCCGTTCGCCGTGCAATCCTGACAGGCTTTGCGATTCCGACGAACTAGCGCCTCATGTTTACCGGCTTATGTGGAAAGCCTCGCGGCGGGCATGGGACCGTTTGGAGTGCGGCGACTGGTCGCCGCTTTCCGGAGCTTAATGCGGCCGCAAAGGCAGCTTGCTGCCGTTTGAGGATTTTGGCTGGAACGGTGTGATGCGGAGGACGTGGACATCCACGGCGGCAAGCCGCCGCATGTCAGTTACAGTCCGGGCGCCAAAGCGGCGACCAGTCGCCGCACTCCAAACGGCGTGCAGTCATTCGGAAAGCTGTGGATGATGAGTCACAGAATGGTCACTGAAGGAGCCTTCCAATACGCGGTTCGCCCCGGTGCGCAGGGCCGAAGCCCTGCCTCTCAGGCGAGGACGGTTATTGCCGCACCGAAAAATCGTTGAAATCGAGAATCAGCTTTTGGCCGCCCTGGGTGAGAACGAAGATTCCGGCGCTTGGGCCCGCATTGATGAACGGGCCCGAATACAGGGGCCAGGAAGAGAAGTCGATGGCTTTGCCGTCCACGAGACGCCGGGAGGGATAAACGAATTCGAGACGAGCGCCGCGCGCGGTCGTGTAGCGGACAGTCAGATTCTCCAGGTCGACATCCAGCTGATTCTTGCGGATTTGCCTCCGGAACTCGGCGAAGGAAGCGTAATCCCGGGCCGATGCCGCTTCGAAGATCAGGCCGGTCCTCCGGCTGTCCAGCGTCAGGCGAAAATGATCCGGCTGTTCCGTCCACCGGCCCGGGGTGAAAGGCCGGACGGCAAAAAAGACCCGGTCGGCCGGGGCAAAAATCCATCCGGAGGGATCCAATTCCCGGTAGGCGAGAATCTTCGGGAAGAAGCCGTTGACGTGCCCGTGCCGCGCTTCCGGCGGAATCCCGTAGAGCGCGATGAGAGTGTTTTCGTGTTGAAGCAGTTCCTCATAGGGCGATCCTTCCACCCATTTTTCGGCGCTGTCGGCGTAAGGGCGCTGTTTGAGGATGCTCGCCTCGATCTTGTCCGGATCATCGGCGAAATAGCTCAACAGGTGGGCCTTTGAGAAAAAGGGATTGAGAAAGAAGCAGGTGGCGCCGTCGCGCTTCGAGGTCCAGGTCAGGTCCCAGCGGTGGTTTTCGACATCGGTAATGTCGCCGAACGACGAGCCCAGGGCGTAGTCGGGGGTCATGTATGTGTACTTCCAGATCGGCAACAAATTCTGGTTGACTCCCAATCCGCGGCGGGGAGCTTTGGTCTCGCGGTGGACATAAGGGCGCGTCCGGTCAGCGGCCATGCGCCCGATCAGCGGATGCGGCCGGAAATGCTGGACGGCCGCCAGTCCGACATAGAACTGCTCGGGAATCTCGGGATGAAATGCGGACCGGCCGAAAAAGAGATATCCGAAAGGGGTGGCGGTGCCGGAATTCAAGGCCGTATGAGTCACCTGGTTGAACTTCTCCCTGCTATGGGCGCCGGTCCAGCTGCCTTCAAGGTAGAGAGCGGCATAGTCGGCCAGCAGCAGATGCAGCATCATCCAGGCCTTGCGGCGCAGCAGCGGATCGCGGGAGAAATCGTGAAGACTCGTCAGGCAGAGAAAATAGAGGGAGGCGTAATTGGGGGAATCGAATTCATACTGGCCGAGCGAGATCGTCCGTTGGATCCAGCCGTCGATCCAGGCCTCGGCCTCGCGCTTTGCCTCGCCGGGTGTCATGCCGTCGGCGAAGCGGAGACCGTCGGGCCACGTCTGTCCAAACAGGTAGCGGGCCGTCCGGTATTGCAGCTTGTGATTTTCGGTGAATCCCAGATCGGCAGTGAAACCGGCCGCGACGCGGGCTTTCATTTTCTCTACCAGATCCGGCGGCAGGCGGTCGCCGAGCCGGAGAATCGCCTCCATGGCCGCATAGGTTTGGAAACATTCCCAAGGCGCGTCCTGGGCCGCGGCCTGGCGGAAATAGCTCAGGCCCGTCGCACGATCGCGGCCGGAAAATATCTTGACGATGGCCAAGTAAAGGCGTCGCCGCGGATCCTCGCCTTGCGTCCATGTCTGTCCGGCCAAAGCACGAAGAATGACCTGGCGCCGTTCCTCGAATCCGGCGTCATAATTACGGCCGCCCGGGTTCTGCCCACGCGTCATGAGGGCGAGAAGCCCGACCGCGATCATGGTGCCGGCAATAAGGCGATGTTTCATGGGCTCAATTCCGGCAATGCGAGAGTGTGGTGCCGATCATGACTGGCTTTCAGATAGCATAGCTGAATCCTTCACCTCGTCAGTTTTACCGGTCCGAGATAACGATCCAGGAAGGCAAGGCATTCTTTGATCAACTCGTTCTTTGGAATGTAGTGATCCGTATCGTAGAGCTTTTGGATCTTGTCTTTTGCCGGCGTTCCGAGTAAATCAAAGTAGGGTTTTACATTTGTTTGGTAGGGAAATGTAAGGTCGTATTTCCCGTTCAACATCAATGTTGGAATTGTTACCCGTGTGACATATGTCAGAGTATCTGCCTCAGGGAAAGGATCGCCATACTGGCTTCTGGCCGGGAATCCACCAAGATAGACGATGTTAGCCCTCAACCTACCCTCTATGGCTGGCATAGGAGCAGTCATATAACCTCCCCAGCTAAAGCCGTAAAACGCAAGCCTGGAGCAATCGATTTCAGAGCATGTTTCCAAATAATCGACGGATCTCCGCAGGTCCTTAACCCACATAGTTAGGTATTCGGTATATTTGTGACTTTTATGCGGTCGATAAGTCAGCAGGGTTTTCCCATAATCCGTGTCTGCTCTCTCATAGGTCCCCTTGTAAATTGGAAGCATTACCGCCCTGCCTGCTTTTATCAAAAAGTTGAAATTGCCAATTTCAATGCTCGCTTTTGGGCGTGTGATGGCCGGGGAGCCAGGGAAGAAAATCACGGTTTGAAAAGGAGGAGATGCGTTTTTTGGCAGCCAGAGGTATGCAATCATTCTTTCCTGGCCGTAGGCGGCGTCAAAAGTCACTCGGAGCTTCGTCCAGACAGAAGTGTCCTCAACTTTCTTTGACTCGGCCTTGAGGTCGGTTTTGTCATACTGGAAGAGTCTCAGATATCCTTGGAATGCCTCATCGGAAACGGGTGGGATGTGGTAATAATCCTTGGCTTCCAGAGGAGAATAGGGTTCAAAAACGGCTTTTGGCACCTCCCCTGGAAATTGCGCGCAGCGAAATCCATTCTTGGCTGATCTGTCAAAAGGATCGGCTTGGGATATATTTCCATACATGTACAATATGTCATTCCACGCACCGCCGCGCAGGGATCTTCCGCTTGGGGTGGCATTCCAGCACCATTCCCGGACGTTCCCAGCCATGTCGAGCAGCCCAAAGAAATTGATACCCTGACGGCCACCTACTCGCACCGGACCTTCGGTGCCGAAGTTGCTTAGGGGAATAATTATGGAAGAAAGGGCTGACTCCCCAGACGGGCTTTGATTGGGAATCACCCAATGTCTGATCGTAGGGAGACTCTTGCCCATAAACTCGGCGTAGGCAGCCGCTTCATACCAGCTTACTCCGCTGACTGGAGAATCATCTTTTCCTTCTGGATAATCTCCAGCCAGCCAAGATGAGGGACCCGGCCTGCCTGTCGAATCAGTCATCAAAGAAATTCCCTCCTTCCAAGAGAGAGATTTGCCATCTTTTGAAAAAGGGTATTTCCAATATTCACGTTTCTGATAACCGCCGGCTCGCACAAACTCGCTGAACTGCTTGTTTGTAACCTCGTATTGGTCAAGATAATAATCCGGCAACCTTTGCTGGCTCGATGGTCTATCGCTTATCCTGGCCATACGTCCGGGGATACTTCCTTTCTTCTCCAATGTCCTAGACAAGTCCCAGTATGTATGCGTTGCTGCATAAACGGATTCGTATCCTTGTTTCTCAAACTTGAAGCGCCACCAGGTAAAGGCTACTCTTCCTGTGAAGGGAGAGGTGCCGAGCAACTGCCATGGATCATCGGGCTTATCGTATGGCTTGACGTAGATTCCAGCCTCGGCGGGTTCTGTTGTTACCTTGAATTCCCGTGAAACCTGGTTCCATAGTTCATCCAACGCCGGATTGCTGCGCACATGGTCTCTCGCGTCTCGAACCATGTTGAAAGCGGTGATCATATCCGCGATTTTGGCGGTGCCCGTTAGCCGCTCAACCTCCTGTGGCAGCACCTCTCGCGCCCACTTGGTTTTTTGAAAGGATCGCACGCCCCGCACGGAGAAAAAGGCGCCTGCGGTCAAAGCAAGAATCAGGGGAATCATGTAAACAGGCTTCTTCACTGCCTTTCTCAATCCGGCAAAAGCAGGCCGGGTGATGATGATCTGTTGGCCAAAAGCCTCCTCAATGGCCGTTTGCAGAGCGGTCGCCACTTCCCGCGCTTGCTGGTAGCGTTCATCCGGTTTCTTGGCGAGCAGCTTGTTGATGGTGGCTACAAGCTGCTGAGGCACTCCATCCCTGTGGTCTGATACCGGCGCCACCGTTTCCCTGGTGATCGAGTTGGCAGTATCCAGGCCGGAGGCTTTCCTGAAAGGATTGACCCCGGTTAACATTTCGTAAATCACAATGCCCAATGAGAACAGGTCTGAGCGATGATCCACAGGTGAGCCATGGACTTGCTCGGGAGACATGTAGGGCAGGGTGCCCACGGTCGTGCCTTCCTTGGTCAGTCCGGTAAGCGTTGTCTCCTGACTGCCGATCTGGCTATCCGCAAATAGCTGCTTGGCCAAACCGAAATCCATTACCTTCACATGGCCCGCGCGGGGCAGCATTATGTTGGACGGCTTGAGATCGCGGTGGATGATGCCCTTTTCGTGGGCGACCGCCAAGGCTTCCGCAATTTCCCGCGCCCACTCCATTGCCTCTTTTAATTGAACAGGTCCCGTGGCCAACCGGTCCTTTAACGTCTGGCCATCCACAAATTCCATGATGATGAAGCTTTTGCCTTCAGCTTCACCCACTTCGTGGATGCTGCATATGTAGGAGTGATCCAGAGCTGCCGCTGACCGGGCCTCTCGTAGAAAGCGCAGGCGGGCGGCTGGATCGTGCTTGACATCTTCAGGAAGGAACTTGGCTGCTACATTTCGATCCAAAGACGAATCGTAAGCCAAAAATACCTCGCCCATCCCGCCCTGTCCGATTTTCTTCAAGATTCTGTAATGTGAGATTGTCTGACCGATCATCGGGATACTCCCATGGAGACAAGCTTTTTGTTTGGTCGGAAGGATTGCTCCGGCTGAGGTCTGAGGGAAGCAATTGGATCTTGGCGAGTGTCTATTGCTTTGTGGACGAGACCCATCTTTCCTCCGCCCAGCTTCTTGATAATCCAGCACTGCGAAATGGTCTGGCCGATCTCGGGCATGGCAGCCTCCGGTACCGTGAGTCAGGTGTGATGCCGTGTGGTGCAGCCATTATATGGGGAAAGGGCAGTTTCCAGAAAGGGAAAGGATTGATGGACAATTACCTTGAATCCTCAATCGAGCGCGGACATTTCGCCGGCCTGACCCCCGGCGGCTGAACCATGTTCCAGTGCGAGCACCGGTGGATTGTATTTTTTCAAAAACGCACGCTGCCGGATTATTTGTTACAATACGTCCATGGAACCCGACTACGGAATTCTGCTGCATGCGCTGACGAGTCGGTTCGGCCCGCGCCTGAAGACTGTGGTTCTGTTCGGATCCCGCGCGCGCAACGAAGCCGGCCTGGAAAGCGATCACGACATTTTTATTGTGGTGGAAGATTTGCCGGAGGATCCCTTGGGTCGGGCCAGGGAGACGCGCGGCGCGCTGCTGCCGTATCTCGCCGATCTGCCGGGCGCGATCAACCTTCATGCCAAGACTCCCGCTGAGTTTGAAGACGACTTGACGCCGTTGTTCCTTGATGTCGTCGTAGACGGCATTTGCCTCTCCGGGGAAGATTATTTCGAGCCTTTGCGGCAAAAAGGGCTTGCGGCGCTAACATCCTCCGGTATGGAACGCAGGCGCATCGGCGGCAGCCTGTTCTGGATGCTCTCCGGAAACGGCCCACGCAACTGGGAACTGACTTGGGACGGCTATCGTGAACGCAATTGATCTGGTAAGTTATCGCCTCCGATCGACTCCCGAATAACCGCAGCCATTTTCGCCTTTCAGCCGCAATCGGCGGAGGTGTTTATGGAACACCGGCAGAATCTGATTTCCAGGAGACTTGTCCTTTGCTGTTTCCTGCTGCTGTCGTTTTCCGTCCAGCCCCGTTCTTGCGATCGATTGCTGCTGAAAATCGACAAAAGCAAAAACCTCGAGCGCTCTGCGGATGCCGGGGGTGACGTCGTCCTGATCCAGGAGCTCGATTCCTGCTGGATCGCGAAAGCCTCGGCGGAACAATTCCTGGCCCTGAGTGAGATGGGCATCGCTTGTGAGATCCTTGACCCGGCGCCGGAGGGAAAGGCCCATTACCTGCTGATAGGATCGTCCCACGGCGAGATGCAAGTGATCGAGCCGTTCGGGCATCTGGTGGCCCTCGAAAATGAGATCTGGCTGTATTGGAGCGACGGAGAGGCGTTCTGGGATCTGCTGCCCGCTCAGATTCAAGTCAAGCTCCTGCCGGAAACCACCCCTCTGCGGATCGTTGGCAGCGCAGCGGGGCTCAACCAGGGAATGCTGGCACAAGAATTGATCCGCCCCCATCCGAGGGTAGCGCAGATGGCGGGGGAAGTGTCGAAAAACAATCTCTATGCCGGCATACAGAACCTCCAGGATTTTCAGACCCGGCGAGCGACAACCACCAGCCTGGAAGCGGCAGGGGCCGCCATTTACGCTGCTTTCAGGGCTCAGGGAGTTGCGGCGGAATACGACACTTTTACCTTCAGTTATCAAGGCGCTTCTTACACCACGAACAACATTGTGGCGACGATTCCGGGAAAAACAGCGCCGGAGCAAATCGTAATCGTCGGCGCGCACTACGATTCAACCAGCAATGACCCGCTCGTCCTTGCTCCCGGCGCCGATGACAACGCCAGCGGCTCCGCCGCCGTGATGGAAATTGCGCGCATCATGAACCATTATTCGTTCGATCGCACGGTGCGCTTCATATGCTTTTCGGCGGAAGAGCTTGGCCTGCTGGGAAGCCGGCATTATGCCCAGGAAGCCGTGCGTGCCGGCGAAAACATCAGGGGAATGATCGATTTGGATATGATCGCCTACACGGCCAAAGCGGCCGAGGACCTGGACATCATCACCAACAGTTCTTCCGAGTGGCTGGCGGACCTGTTTCTTGCGTGCGCCGGAAACTATACGGCACTTCCGATCCTGAAATCGATCCGGCCCTCCGCCACCGGCAGCGACCACTCTCCATTCTGGGACCAGGGATACAGCGCGGTCATGGGCATTGAAGCGTATCCGTTGGCTAATCCCTACTACCACCGCACAACCGACACGCTTGACAAACTGAATATTGATTTTGCGGCGGCAGTCACGCAGGCAGCACTGGCAACGGCGGCAACCTTGGCGCAGCCGGTCAGCACTCCATCCATCCCGACGGATGTTGCTGCCCGCAGCACGATTACCCGCTCGCTCTTCTCGCGGTTGAAGACCGTGCTGCTCAGCTGGAAATCGGCGGATCCGACGGTGGTCGGCTTCAATGTGTACCGTTCAGCCGATCTCGGCACAAGCTACCGGAAGATAAACTCCGCTTTGGTGACGACTCATGAATATATCGACCGCTACCTGACTCCGGCCAAGGCGTATCTATACATAATAACAGCCGTCGACGGGCAAGGGCGCGAAAGCTTTGATTCGGTCGAGGTTCGCAACGACTGAAGAAGCCAGGAGCCGGAAGCCGGAAGGGGCGCAGCCCCTTGGTTAGATTCAACGCAATTCCTACTCGTTAGCTCAGTATTTTTGCGGAGGCCTAATTGGCAATGAGGAAACGCTTCAGGTCCACCCTTCCAGGATGCCTTATTCATAACCTGGGATGCAAACGTAGTTACGCGCATCTCCCGAGGAGGATCGCAGCCGGCGTCATCGCCGCCGGCATAGTCATGGCCATGCCATCGATCCTATGGGCGCAATCCAAATCCGGCTCCAGACGCTTCACCGCATCCGTCTCCGCGGGTATCGCACGGCCTTCGGACCGGGCCTTCCGCGAGCTTTATGGCAGCATTCAATGTCCCGTCTCCATCCAGGCCGATTACGGATTGTCTCGAAACGTGCTGATTTTCGGGGAGTATGGCTATGTCAGCCGCAGCGGAAAAGCGCAGATTACCGAAGCGGCTTTTGCGCCTGGCGGCGATGTCCTGCGATTCCGCGCGCATACGGCCAATGTCGGGCTTTTATATGTTTTTCCTCTGCGCAAGCTCGCCTTCCTGGCGGGTGGCGGCGCCGGTTTTCGTTTCTACCGGGAAAGGTGGGCAGCAGCAGGAGTCACGACTTCCGGAAATAAGGCCGGTTTCGCGATCCAGGGAGGTGTTGAATATGAGCTGGCCAGAAGCCTTGCGCTCGTCGGCAGGGTTGAGTATTCCCGCATGGAGATCAAGGCGGCATCGACATCGGAGAACGACGTCAGTTTGGCGAGATTGGAGGCATCCATCGGCATTTCATTCCGGCTGAACCGGCTTCTTCATAAATAGCGGCGGGATTTTGCCGATCCTTCGGCTTTGATTTTGTTCCAGACGGCACCATAAATCCGAAGCGCCAGCCGGGTCAATCCCGATTTTTGATCTTCAATCCGGGAGTTGAGTAAACTGTCCCCCGAATCATTTCCAGAAGAGGCGGGCCGGATCAGATGGTGGCGCCTTCTCGTACAGTTCGTCAACGGCCAGTTCCTTGCCGAGCGCTGATTCCCGTGCCAGCACGTCGGCCCTTTCGTTTTCAGGCGTGCCGGCGTGTCCGCGGATCCACTGGAACTTGATTTCATGACGGTCGCAGAGCTCGAGCAGTTGTTCCCACAGGTCCGGATTGATCGCTTTCTCCTTCCGGTTGCGCCACCAGCCGTGGGATTGCCACCGCCGGGCCCACCCCTGCTCGATCGCATTCACGAGATACTGCGAGTCACTGTAGATTGTGACCTGGCAGCGCCCCTTCAGCGCCTGGAGGCCCTTGATCGCGGCGAGAATCTCCATGCGGTTGTTGGTGGTGCGTCGAAAGCCGCCGGACAGCTCCTTACGGTGATTCTTGTGCAGCAACACGACGCCGTAACCGCCGGGTCCCGGATTATCGATGCAACCGCCGTCCGTGTAGATCTCCACTTTGGGAATTCCGTCGGCGCCGGGGATGGGGGGACAAGCGGCGGCGGGCGGCGAATTCGGATGGTCGCCGCCGGGTTTGCGCTTCCTCGTTCGATCGCGTCTCGGCATTCTCAGGCTCCTCGCCTTTGCCTGCTCCCAGGGCATGAGAAATCAGGCCGTTATGCAAAAGCGTAACTGGAATTGCGTTCTCGTTGGAAGTCAGAAGCCGGGATCGCTGGATCGAGCTCATTCCAACCGGTGAGCGAAAACTTCCATGAATCCCTTCCGGCTCCTGGCTTCCGGCTTCTCATATCCCGCCGCCTTTTGGCGGGGTATCAAGGGCGCAGCCCTTGCTGGACATCGATGCTGCCTCGCCAGCGGCAGGATCATGCCATAAATGACCATGAAGCTGCCATACCCGTAATCCTATCTGTCAGCTGGAAGCCATTCTGCCCATAATTCGGTTAAAGCAAACCACCGCCTCTGGCGGTGTAACAAGAAGAAGCTCTGATGTTGCGGCGGCATTCTATCCTCGGCATTCCTGGTCTGACCGCACATATACGTCCCGGCCGCATGTAGGTCCCGGCCGCCGGCCGGGACCGCCTATCCGGCGTCTTTGGGCCGCAGGCGGCACTGCAAGTCCCGGCGGGCCGCCGGGACCTACTTGCACGCCTCCATCTTGGCGGCTATGCGTCTGGTACGTGACTGTGCCGGGAATTCCCGTTGAATTTTCGGAACGAAAGTGCGACGCTCGACTGCGGTTCCGGCACGCTATGCCATGAGTATCCGTGATTCTGTGCGGCCTTTGCACGGGGAGGATTTCCAATGAAAATCTCGGGAGCCTTTATCCTGCTTCCTTTGCTGGCGTTTGCTCTCTCTGCCCAATCAGGGGATCCGGTTGCGACCTTTGCTCTCACCGGCGACGCACTAATCACGCAGAGGATTTCGGTCTTCCGGGAGGCGGAGTACATGCGGTTGATCGACGCCATTCGAGGCGCCGATGTGGCCTTTACCAACCTGGAAATGCTGTTTCACGATTACGAACCGTCTCCTTCGCCGGAGAGCGGAGGGACTTACATGCGCGCGGATCCCGCGATTTTGAAGGACTTTCTCTGGGCCGGATTCGACATGGTCGGGATGGCCAACAATCACACAGTGGATTACGGAATCGAGGGGCTGCGCATCAATCTCCGCCATGTGAAAGACTCGGGCCTGGTACATGCAGGGGTGGGTGAAGATCTGGTGCGCGCGCGGGCTCCAGGCTACCTGGAATCCCCTGTCGGACGGGTCGCCGTGATTTCCTGTGCTTCCACCTTCCCTTCGTTCGGCATGGCAGGGCCTGCGCGGCCGCCGGTGCGGGGGCGTCCGGGACTTAATCCGCTGCGCTTTGTGACCACCTATCAGCTCGACAAGGAAGGTATGGACGCGTTGCGCACGGTGATGGGCCAGGCTACGGGCCGGAGGGGCGGGGCGGGTAACACGGTCAGCTTCATGGGCAACCGTTTTGAATTGGCCGAAAAGGCCGGGATGGTCACTGCCCCCCACGAGCAGGATCTCAAGGAAATCATCACAGCGATCCGGGACGCCAGGAGACAAGCGGATTGGGTGCTGGTTTCGGTTCATTGCCACGAGTCGCTTCCCGGCAACAGGGAAGTGCCGCCGCAATTCCTCGTGGCTTTTGCCCACGCCGCCATCGATGCGGGAGCGGACATGATTGCGGGCAGCGGGCCGCACATCCTCCGCGGCGTGGAGGTCTACAAGGGAAGGCCGATCTTCTACAGCCTTGCCAATTTTATTTTTCAGAACGAGACGCTCGATTTTCTGCCGGCCGAGAACTACCTCCCGCTCGGGCTAGGACCTGAAGCTACACCCGCGGATTTCAACGACCGGCGCTACCGGAATGACACCACGGGATTTCCCGCTGACGCCAAATACTGGCAGTCGGTCGTGGCGTTTCCCGGCTTCCGGGGGGGAAAGATCGAAAAGATCGAACTCTGGCCGATCGTCCTGGGCCAGAAGAAACCCCGCTCGCAGCGCGGCAGGCCGGTCCTGGCCGAGGGGGCTGCTGCCCAGGAGATCCTGCGGCGTCTGTCGGAGCTTTCCGCTCCCTATGGGACCAAGATCGTCATCCGCGACGGCCGCGGCATCATCCTGCCATAGAAGTCCGGAATTGTCCTGGGCCTCGAGGAGCCGCCGCTGCAAGAGCGTGCGCAGGTCGCGACGGCCATCGACAATCTACAGTACGTAAACAGCATTGCCCATCACCCTGTAAATGATCCGGTATGGTTTGAAAAAGATTTCAGGGAAGAAAAGTGGCATTACCCCGGATAATGCGCGGGGCGAAGGTCAGGCCTCCGCCCCACTGGATAGCTATTTAATAATGTAATCGGGCCAACAGGTTTTGGGATTCAGTTTTTCCTCCTCGCCGACGCCGCCTCGTCCTCCGGCTGCCCCTGCGGCCGCGGGTGCCGGGGGGGCGAATTTCGGGTCGAGCACCCTTGCGATCTGGTCCTTCATATCTTCCAGGTGCAGGCGTGTCTCCCGATCGGCGCTGCGGGAAATAGCCGAGTTGATTGCGGTGCTCAGGTTCTTCAGTTCGCCACGCAGCAACGGCCGCACCTCATCGGTGGCTACGGCAGGCGCGCCGCCAGGGGCCGCTGCCGCCGCGGCGGTCGTCCGGTTAATGCGATCGTCGATGAGTTCGACGTAGGCACGCTGCAGGTTGCGGCGGAAGGTGTCGATCTTGACCGGGCCGCGGCCATCGAGTTCTTTCCAGACTCCCTTGCGCACGTCGGCAAGATAGTCGAGCGGAGCATAGATGTTTGACCCGTCGACGGCCTGATGCTCGACCAGCCGGCCGATACGGGCCGGGGTGAGCAGGGTGTTGAGAATTTGCCGCTGGGCCCTGCCGATGCGGCTGATTATGCCGGCAGGTTCGATGCGCCGCAGGATATCGGTCCGGACGAAAAACATCGGAGTCGTCAAGGCGTTATCGTTCAGGAATTTCACGGCTGCCGCCTGGCGTTCGCGCGGGATCGGGATAAAACGCACGCCTTCCTGGCCGATGTTTTTCTGCTGGCCGTCGACACCGCCTACGATATTGGCAACGTGGCCCATCTCCTGGCTCCATTGCCCCAGCACGCGGCCATAGAATTCGGACAGATCGTCGAATGGTTCGCCCTTATCGCCGGTGGTTGCGGGGACAAGGTACTCCATCACCCGCTGGAGGTTTTTCACTCCCAGTTCGGTCGCCTTGACGGCATCCGCATCCCCCACCGCTTCGCTTTGTTCGCCGGGCACGGCGCCGCCGGCGTCCGCAGTATTGAAACGGAGCCAGGGGGTTTTTTCCTGTTCGAGCGCCCACTGGTGCAGGGTTGCCTTTTCCTCATCCGGCGTCCTGGCGCCCGGGATCGGCTTGTAGCCCCACATGGTGGCCCAGATGTCGTAGGGCCCGATGCCCGGGATCAGGTCGGCCACATCGATCCCGTCTTCGGGCTGCGCGACGTAGTTGAAGCGCGAGTAATCCATGATCGACGGGCAATGCCCCATTTTGTGGACCCAATCACGGTTACGCACATTCTCGACGGAATACATCGAGCTGGCCTTGAAGTTGTGCTGGAAGCCCAGCGTGTGGCCGATCTCGTGGGCCACTACGTACTCGATGAGCCGCCCCATCAGGTCGTCGGGCAGGGGAAGTTTCTGGGCGCGCTTGTCGAGAGGGCCGGCCTGCACGAAATACCAGGCGCGCGCCAGATTCAGCACGTTGTGGTAGACCGAGATGTCGGCTTCGATGATTTCGCCGCTGCGCGGGTCGTGGATGTGCGGGCCCATGGCGTTTTCGCTGGTCGAGGGGAGCCAGCGGATCACGGAGTGCCGGGCATCTTCCGGATTCCACTCCGGATCTTCCTGCGGGGTAGGCCCGTCCTTGGGGATGATCGCATTCTTGAAGCCGGCCGCCTCGAATGCCGGCTGCCAGTCTGTGATTGCTTTCCGTATCCAGGGCCGGTACTTGGCGGGGGTTGCCGGATCGACCCAATAAACAATCGGTTTGACCGGTTCCGAGAGCGCCGCATTCGGATCCTTTTTCTCCAGCCGGAAGCGCGTGATGTAGGTGCGCTGCGGCGCGCGCTGCTCGTCGCGGCCATAGTCGGTCTGGCGCACCGTGAAATAGCCGACGCGATCGTCGGCCACGCGCGGCATCATCGGCTTTTCGGGCAGCTTGACCATGCTGTGGTGCACCACGACGGTTGCGCTGTTGCCGCGCATCCGGCCGCCGCCGTCCCCGAACTCTGAATTTGCTACCCAAGAGTACGCTGGCCGCATTATAATAATGGTGACGGCAGGCGGTTGTCGTCGCGGTGGGCCAACTGCGATGCGGGGAATTCGCCGCGACCGGCAAAGGCCGGATGCAGGCTCTGGCGTGAAATGTCCGGAGCTCTGGCTGATGGGGAAGTGACATGTCGACAAATGCCTCATCCTGTGCGCACCGCACCCTCGAAGCCATCCTCCTGCAGGCGGATGGTCTGAAGGCGGTGCCCAAGGCCGACCTGCAGTTCGGCGATCAGGTCCTGGTGACCACGGCGCATTCCACCTACTCGATCTATGCGCTGGAGGACGGTCTCTATTTGGTCTCCGGAGGCTGGTTCGATCGGCACGGATTGTCCCCGATGAAGACTAGCATCACAGGCTGCACCTGGGGCGGCAGCGCAATCAAACTGGATATCCTGGCAGCCTGCGGCCTGCACCTCGAATTCGGCAACCGGGTTGTGACCAGTAGAATCCGCAGTGTGCAGGTGCGCCGCTGCGAGGACCAACGCGCCAATTAGCCGGCTACGCGCGCGGCTCCTTCGCTTGGGTTTGTTGGAACATTCCCTTCCTCTGGTTTTCTGAGCCAATATATTTGCTGCGCCCATGAAGAGCCGCACACAAACGGAGCCGTGCGCAGACGGAGCCGCGCGCGTAAGCAAGCGGATGGTTGACGATCCGGCCCGCCTTGCCGAGTGCAGTTCGGAGCCGGTCGTGCTCGCTGCCGGGGGCTCTATTCTTTTGCTTGCGATGGCAATTCCTGATCGAGCGCTTTGATGCGCTGCAAGATCGGCGGATGGCTGTATTCGAGGAACACCTTCCAAGGATGGGGAGTCAGGTTCGAGAGATTCTCGACGCTCAGTTTTTTCAGAGCGGCAATGAAAGCCTCGGCTCTTCCAGTGGTGCGGACCGAGTATTGATCCGCCGCGAATTCGTGCCGGCGCGACAACCAGTTCATCGCAATCGAAAGAACCGTGCTGAGGGGCGAATACAGGAAACCGAAGAAGACCAGGCTCGCATACATCGACAGGTGGTCCATTCTGAACGCGGCAAACAGGCCCGGATTCTCGATGAAAAAGGAAAGCAGCCAAAGCAGAAGGCCGGTCTGCAGGATGGAGGCTGCCATCCATTTCGGGATGTGACCGAGTTTGCAATGTCCCATTTCATGCGCCAGGATCCCGAGCAATTCATCGGGGGAATGTTTCTCGATCAGGGTGTCGAATAGCACGATGCGCCGGAAGCGGCCGAAGCCGGTAAAAAAGGCGTTGGTTTTGCCGCTGCGCCTCGAGCCGTCCATCTTGAACACCCCTTTGATCTTGAATCGCTGTTGGCAGGCATAGGCTTCAATCCCGGATTTCAGCTCGCCGTCCTCCAGCGGCGTAAATCGGTTGAACCACGGCATGATGACCACGGGCGCCAGGTAGGTCATGAACAGCTGGAAGAGCGTCACGGTGATCCACACGATGAGCCAGGCGGTTTTGCCGGCGGCTCCGAAAAACCACAGCACCAGGGCCAGAAGCGGAGCTCCGAGGACGATCATGAGCACGAGGCTCTTGCATCGATCCAGGATGAAGGTTTTGACCGTGGTCCGGTTGAATCCATATCTGGCTTCGACCACAAAAGTACGGAAGATGCTGAAGGGCAGGGAAAGCAGGCCGGACAGCGCCGCCAATGCAAACATGAAAACGAGGCCGGTCAGAATGGGTCCGGAAACCAGGTTGCGCGCCGCTCCATCCACCAGATTAAATCCGCCCAGCAGGATAAACGCGAGCGTAGCGATGATCACAAGGCTGCTTTGGCAGAGCGCCAATCGGGTGTGATCCCGGGTGTAATTCTGGGACCTCACATACTTTTCCTGATCGTAAAATCCGGCGAACTCCTCCGGCAGCCGCGGATCAAGATGGCCGAGGTTCAGCAGCTCCACAATCAAGCCGAGAACGAAATTGCCGGCCAGCACAATAAGGACAAATGCCAGGTATGGATTCATAGGTGACTCATCCTTCAGGAGCGCAGCGCTGCGCAGGCAATTGTGAATTGGCTGTGATCACCGAACCACGGGCCGTGCCGGCGCCTTGCCATCCGGGGGTTTGGGCTTGAACCGGAAATTGACATCGTCGTCCCCGCCATACCCGACATTGGGAAAATCGAAATCGGGGCCTGCGGCCATGACCGCCTGCTTGCCATCCGCGCCTGCGGCTCCGACCGTGGCCTTGACCGCGTGGGCATGATTCCACGACATTTCTTAACACTCCCGCAGCGGCGCATGCAAAGCAATTCGGAGAGGGAGACAGGAGACAGAAGACAGAAGTAAAACAACCTTTCAGGAACTTCTGGATAAGGTCCAGAGCCGCGCACGGATCCGATGTCGTGCTGAAAATATTCGTGCGCAAGAAGCACGGAATTTTGCGAAGTACTAAGGGCTCGCGCCAAAATGCGGGCTTTTTTTGCGCGAACCCTAAGAAAGACACGACAATCAAACCGCAGTTTCGTAGCGCTTCGCCAAATTTCGTGCTTTTTCGACGCCGTTTTTCGGTACGATAACCGAACCGGCCCCACGAGTTTCCGGACAGCCTGCTTTTCTACTGGCTCCTGGCTCCTGACTCCTGACTCCTTTTCACTTGTTCACCGGGTGACACTCGGTTCACAATGCCCGTCGGAGGCCATGCAAAGGAGCGCGCAATGACTTCATCATTCCAAAACCGCGACATCATTTCGATCACTGATTTCTCCCGCGAAGAGATTGTCCATCTCTGCGAGGCGGGCAAGCGGATGTACGCGCTCGAGAAGAGCGGCAAACGGAACAGCCTGCGTGACACTTTGAAATACCGAACCCTCTCCTACATGTTTTACGAGCCCAGCACGCGCACGCGCACGAGCTTCAACACGGCAATGCGCGAGCTGGGAGGCCGCTATGACGGATTCTCCGGCACGGAAGGCACTTCGGTGATGAAGAATGAGACCCTGCGCGACACGGTGGCGATGATGGGCGCCAACCATTTCGATGTCATTGTGATGAGGCATCCCATGGATGGATCGCTGCAGTGGGCCGCGGATGTGGCCAACATCCCCGTGATCAACGGAGGCGACGGCAAAAATGAGCATCCCACCCAGGCTCTTCTCGACGTGCTCACTCTCTACATCCTGAACAACGGCAAGCTGGACGGGCTCAGCGTGGGATTCGGCGGCGACCTGTCGCACGGGCGCACGGTGCGTTCCCTCAGCCTCGCGCTTTCCCACTTCGAAAACATCACGATCCGCTGGGCCGCGGAGGAATTTCTCGGCATGCCGCCGGATCTCGCCCACCTGCTCGCAACCTGCGGCGTCGAGGTGATCCGTGAGAAGTCGGTGCGCGACGTCATGAACAGTGTGAGTTTCTATTACATGACCCGGCCGCAACTGGAGCGCATGCCGGGAGTCAGCCAAAAGGAAATCATGGGCATGATGCAGCGCTATCGGATCGATCTCGAAAAGATCCAGGGATTCGACGTGCGTGTGCTCCATCCCCTCCCGGTCAACAGCGAGGTGGCCGAGATCGACTACCGGGTGTATTTCACACCTGCGCAAGCCTTTTTCGCCCAGGCGGAGTTCGGCATTTTCCTGCGCAAAGCTCTGCTGCACGAGATGCTGCGCCAGGACATCTATTTGTGCTATGACAGCTGCCTGCCCGGGGTGCTGGAAAAAGGCAACAATCGTCTGGTCAGGACGATTCGCGGGGAAAAGCAGCAGTCCATGTTCATCGATAAGATTTTGAACGGCACGGTCATCGATCATCTGGCGGAGGGGACGCTGCGCGCGATCGACACGGTTCTCGGCCTCGAAATGCGCGGCTATTCATGCACGACCGCAGTGATCGCGGAAAAGAGGAATCCCTTTATCAAGACGAATCTGCCTGAACTCTCGGAACGGGATCTGAAGCAGGTGGCGCTCATTTCTCCGGAGCCGACTGTGAACTACATCAAGGACGGCAAGGTGACGGAAAAATTCGTTTACCTGCTTTGTCAGAACTCGAACTGCATCACCCGCACCATTATGGAAGATGTGCCGCCGAAGTTCTATACCGACGGAGAGCAAGTCCGGTGCCGCTATTGCCGCCGGCCCTATGCATGGAAGAACCGGAAAGTCACCGAGGAAGAGAAGCGGAACTATCTGCGTTCCTTGCCGACCGGCATTGCCCCGGTCCCGTACCCGTGCTGACCCGCGCGGCTCCGTCCTCGGGTGGGAGCTTATTTCAAGCTATACCCACGGCCTTTGGCCGTGCGGGGCAAACCAAAGCCACGCCTTTTGGCGTGGTCGATTGCCAAATCGGCCGTAGTTCGGGCGGCCTCGAAATAGTGGAGAGACCCATGCGCATTTCGAATATGGTGCAGGCCGTGGATGCCCACGCCTGCGGCGAACCCGGCAGGGTGATCGTGGGCGGCGTGCTCGACGTTCCGGGCGCGACAATGTTTGACAAGATGTGCCACCTCCGGGAGCACATGGACGGCCTGCGTAAGCGCATGCTGCGCGAGCCCCGCGGCTACCCGGCCGCGAACTGCAACCTGATTCTGCCGCCGACGCGTCCCGAAGCGGATGCCGGATTTGTCATCATGGAACAGGTCGAGTACCCGGGCATGTCGGGAACCAATACGATATGCGTCACGACGGTGCTCCTGGAAACCGGCATGCTGCCCATGGTGGAGCCGGTTACGAATCTGACTCTCGAGTCCCCGGCAGGATTGATCCGCGTGCGCGCCGATTGCGCCGGCGGAAAAGTCAGGCGGGTCACTTTCCAGAATGTGCCCGCTTTTGCGGCATATTTGGATGCTCCCGTGGAAGTGCCGCATCTGGGGACGGTCCTCGTCGATGTCGCTTATGGCGGGATGTTTTACGTGATTGCCGAGGCGGCCCAATTCGGGCTGAGATTGACGCCTGACGAAGGGCGGGATATCGTACGGATCAGCGAGATGATCAAGGCTGCGACCCGGGAGCAGCTTCCCGTTGTCCATCCGGAACAGCCCGGGTTCTCAGGGGTTACTATTGCAGAGCTTTCGGGACCGCCTTTGTCCCCGGAGGCCGACATGAAAAATGCCGTGACCGTGTCCACGGGGACACTCGACTGGAACCGCCCTGCCACCTGGACCGGCGCCATCGACCGCTCGCCGTGCGGGACGGGCACCTGTGCGAAAATGGCAACCCTGCATGCAAAGGGGAAACTCGGCCTGAATCAGGATTTCCGGCACGAGGGGATTCTCGGCACCATCTTCACAGGGCGCCTGACCGGGGTGGCGCAAGTCGGAAAGTACACGGCGGTCCTGCCCACAATCAGCGGACAGGCGTGGATCACCGGCCTGAGCACCTACGTCGTCGATCCTGAAGATCCATTTCCCGAAGGATTCACCCTCGGCGATATCTGGTAAATACGAGGGTGTCCTTCAGGGAACGATCAAAAGCAAAAACGCCACGGATTCCACGGATTTGTAAAAGCTTTTTAATCTGTGTAATCCGTGCAATCCGTGGCGTTTTTTGATTTTGATTGCGCATTCGCAGTTATTTCTGTCCGCGCGTATAGATGAACCGGCCCTGTTCCTATCGCCATACGTTCAGCGGAACCGAGAGCTTCACGGTTTTGGGGGGGAGGCAAAGCTCGTCGTTGCAGGTTTGAAAGCTGACGTTGACCTTGACTTCAGTTTTGCCGGCGGCAGCGTTGGCTGCCGCTTGCACCGGGATCACGAATGAAGCCTGTTCCTCATAGAAATGGGTCATCATGTTGAAATTGGGATCCATGGCTGTCTTGGGTTCAGAGGATTCGATGCCGCCGGCCTGTTCGAAATTCTGTTCTGCAGGCATGAGGATTCGGGTTGGGATCGGCCCGCCTTCCTCCTGATCGATAGCATACAAATGCCAGCCTTCGTCGATTTTGGCGTTGAGCTGGATCGTAAATTTTTCACCCGCCTTAACCTGGCCTTCAGGAGGACTCACCTGCATGGACCACTTTATGGGTTCCTTTGGGATCTGGGTAACCGGCCCGGCCATCATCCAGGCAGCCAAGGCAAAAACAACGAAGACCGCCACCCACACCATCTTTCTTGCCAATCCGAAATGCGCCATCCTGATTCCTCCTTGCCGCGCGATCCCCACATATTGGCGGCCTGCGGCAAAAGGCAGCCAAAACGCATGATCCGTGAACAAAAGAATACAGGATTTTGCGAACCAGAAAAAGATGCCGGCGGATTATGGTGGCGTGCCTTTCCGGCGTGAGATTGGGGATGTCTTGCCGCGGATTTCGGAAGAAGCGACGGAGCCGAGCGCGTGAGCAAGCGGATATTTCACAGTCCGGATCTTGTTGTCCTTCGCGGCTTGCAGCCGTCCAACATCCGCTTGCTCACGCGCGCGGCTCCGAAATAGGGCCCAATCGCAGTACGAACGCCGGTCGGTGTTCGTTGATTTTTCCGCATCACGCGCCCAGCTTTTGTTTACGGGATGCAGATCCGTTCAAATCTCAGGATAAGTGGCCGCGCTCCAGATCCCCTCAGAAGATGTTGTTGTACTTGGACCACAGCAGTTCGCCGAGTTTCCAGTAATCTTCCACGGCCTTATTCGCGATTCCCTGGCAATATCTGGTCAGGAACTCCTCGGCTTTCACCGGATCCGTCTTATACAGCCGTAACGCTTCTTCTTCGATCTCCTTCTGTTTGCCGAAAGCCGCGGTTTCCACGGGTTCCCAAACCCTCTTCATCTCCTCCTTCACCACCTGGTAGCGGATGTAGGAGAGCTTGCTCGCCTGCCGGAAGGCCCACCAGGCGCAGTCGCGCCGGTATTTTCCCCGGCCGTCGACCATGAACGACTCCGGCATCTGCGAGATGCCGATGTAAAAGGGCATGTGCGGTGTGGTGGCCGGATTGTCGTAGCCCAGCCAGACCAGCCCTCCGATCGGATTCGGCAGCCAGGAACGCGACTGCGTGATCTGCAGGTAGGTAGCTGTTGGCGAACAGATCGTCCTTTCGCGCGGGATGCGCAGCACGCTGGTCCAATCGCTGTTCATAAAAGGATTCGCGACCGGGCTCTTGATCGCCTGGCCCTGCTGATTGACGACCGTCAGATTGCGTGTCATGTCGAAGGGCGTGCCGTCATAGCTGTCGCGGAAAATCGCCAGCACATCCTGGACAGAGACTTTTTTGTCCGGTTTGACGGAAAGAGGATAGTTCTCAGCGTTGGGGTCCAGCTTGAGAGAGGGGGCAAGCAGGCTTAAAACCCGCCACTCGCGCCGGCGGCTACCAAGGCTGTTCCTGTCGGCATATGCATAGCAGAACTCGAAGGGCTGGCCGCTCTTTGGATCCCACCAGCCCATCTCCTGCGCCAGCGACAGCACGTTATCCGAGGCCATGTAGAAATCTTGGTTCTTGAGATCGAGCTGCCGGATCCGGTGCGCATTGGCGGAAACCCCGATCCGATCGTCGGGGATGCGCACGGCCCCCCAGACCGCGCCGATTTTGCCTCTCCCGGGCCCCAGGATTTCGAAGTGCCAGACCTCGCTGGGATCGGCGAATGTGAAGCACTCGCCGGCGTCGTTGTAGCCATATTTTTTCGTCAGTTCATCGGCAATCCTGATCGCCTCGCGCGCCGTTTTCGCCCTTTCCAGAGTCAGGCGATAGAGCTCCGGGGCATCGATGATGCCTTCCTTGCTCATCAGCTCCCGCTTTCCGCCAGTGGTGGTTTCGCCGATTGCCAGCTGGTGCTCGTTCATGATCGGGTAGGCGGCATTGAGATACTTGTAAGTTTCCGGCACCTGCGGAATTTCCCCCGTGGGGATCCGATCGCTGTCATTTGGCCCCTTGGTCAACTTAGGTTCAAGCCAGACCTTGGCCTTGTCCCCGGGAGCGTATTTCTGGCGGGGCACCATGTTCATCCAGGTCCGGTCCGTGCCGCTGTCACACGAATGGGACGTCATGGTGGATCCGTCCACCGAAGCCAGTTTGCCGACCAGGATGCTGGTACACCCGTCGGATTCCATTCCCAGCCCGCGTTTTCCCGGGGCAGGGGTAATGGATATAGAGATTAACAGCAGAAATGCGATGGCAACCGGGAATCCCCGGCGCACAAGCCGGTTCGAAAAGGATTGCTTGGTCATGACGCTCCTTCCTTTCTGATTGATCACAGCGACGCGATTTTAGCGCCAGGGAAACCGCAAAATACACTAAATTGCGTGGCTTGAATTCCCATTGTCTCCCCAACCGCCTGAACCACAGGCGTTTTTTCTGGCCTGTCATAAATATTTATCAACCTTTTTGCCTGTTTCGGCGTCTAAATCCTTGAATCATGCGATCTCCGCGGTGCAATATCCCTGTATGCACTGTGGGCATTGAAAATCCAACATCAATTTACCGGGGAGCACGCAACCGTGTCCTGTGGAATTCTCTTTCGGCTGATTGCCTTCCTGGCTGCGACCGTTCGAATCATCAAACCAGGTCTGCTTTCCCGGCTGGCGATTTCATGTCTTGCCGGTCTTGCTGCCTGCACACAGCCGGCTCCTCTGGAAATTCAGAAGCCGGTCGAAACCATTTCTGCCTCGACGGTGACTGTCCAACGCGGGCAGTTCCGGCATGTCATCCGCCTCCACGGCACGGTGGAGGCGGTGCAATCATACGGGGTGATGGCCCCCAGGCTGGCCGGAGGGCCGATGAGCACTATGATCATCACAAAAGTGGTGCGCAACGGCACGCGCGTGCGCAAAGGCGACATTCTGGTGGAGTTCGATCGCCAGAACCAGATGAAAAACGTGTTGGACCGTCAGGCCGAATACGACAATCTGGTGGCGCAGATCAAGAGAAAGGAAGCCGACCAGGCCACGGCGCGCGCCGTCGATGAAACCGAACTGAAGGGGGCCGAGGTCGATCTGCAATCAGCGCTGGTGGATATGCGCAAGAACGAAGTGGTCCCCAGCATCCAGGCTGAAATCAATAAGCAGAACCTGGCGGAAGCGCAAGCCAGGCTCAAGCAGCTCAAGGATACGCTGGCCTTGAAACGGGAGGCAGCGGCCGCCGAGCTGCGCATTCTCGAGATCCAGCGCGATCGCGCGAAGAACGCAGCCGAATACGCGCAGGGAAACATCGAGAAGATGACGATCCAATCGCCGCTGGATGGGTTGGTCGTCCTGTCGCCCGTCAACAAGGGTTCCCGCATGGTGGATCCCTCGGAGGGGGACGAGGTCCGGCCCGGCGGAGGCATCATGCAGGTGGTAAATCCTGCAGCGATGCAGGTACGAGCCCGCGTGAATCAGGTGGATATTGCCAATGTGCGGATCGGCCAGGAGACCGATGTCCGGCTGGATGCCTACCCGGATCTACTTTTTCAAGGCAAGATCGACCGCATTTCCGCAGTTGCAGCCGCGGGCAGTTACTCCAAACAGGTCCGCTATTTCGTCGCCGTCATTTCGATTCAGGGAAGCGATCCCAAATTGATGCCGGACCTGACGGCGGCAGTAGATGTGAAACTGGAAACTCTGGAGAATGTCCTGCTGGTCCCGCGTGAAGCCATTGCGATGGAAAAAGACCAGGCTTTTGTTGAAGTTATAATGGATGGCCGGACGGAATATCGTGCTGTCAAGACCGGTCCGATGAACGAGTGCGAAACGGTCATTGAATCGGGATTGCAGGAAGGCACGGTTGTCGCGCGCAATCCCCGGATCAAGGCAGATTCAGCCAGATCGCAGCCGGGGCAGACTGGAGCAGGTAACTTATGAGAGGTTCCCGATCGCGCAAAGGTTCGTTCGCCCGGAAATTCTGGATTGCGCTGCTTCTGATTGGGGCCATCGGGACTGCCGCCTTCTTCTGGATGCCCCGGCAAAAATCCAAAAATTCACAGATCCCCACGGCGGAGGTTCGGCTTGGTGAATTTGTGGACTATGTCCAGCTGCGCGGAGAGATCCGAGTCCGTTCTTCCGTGACGATCACCGCTCCCAGCTATGCAGGTGATTTGCAGATTCTCAAGCTCTGCCGCGACGGCACGATGGTCAAAAAAGGGGATATGGTTGCTCAGTTTGACCCTGCCAGCATCAAACGCCAATTGGACCAATACAATTCTGCCGTAAGGCAGGTGGAAGCCGAAATTGCCCGATCCAACGCACAACAGCGGATCAGGGATGAACAGAGCCTGACCAATGCGATGATGGCGCAGTTCAGTCTCGAAAGGGCGCGCCTTGATGCCAGCACGCGCGATGTGATTCCGGCGATTGAAAACGAGAAGAACCGGCTGGCTCTCGAAAAGGCCGAACAGAAGATGCGCGAAATCGAGGTGAAGAAGTCTTCCGACAAGGTCGGTTTGGCGGCGGATCAGGCGGCCATGCTGCGCAGGCGGGACAAGGCCAGGGCAGACCTCGATCAGGCGGAGCGCAACCTGAAGCAGCTTACCTTGGTGGCCCCGGCTGACGGCCTGGTCGTTCTCTTACAGAATTACCGCGCGCGCACCAGCTTTGTCAGCGGCGCTACGCCGGTCTTTCGCGAGGGGGACCGGATCTGGGCGGGTGCCACGATTGCCGAACTCCCCCAGCTGGATACGATCCAGGCCAACGCCCCGTTGGAAGAAGCCGACCGGGGCCGGGTACAGGTGGAGCAGGCTGTCACCCTGCGCGTGGATGCGCTGCCGGATAAGGAACTCAAAGGCCGTGTCGGCAGCATCGGCACGCTGGCCAAACTCGATTATTCGAGCTGGCCGATCAAAAAGAATTTCGATATCACAATTCAGATTGAGCAGCCGGATCCCCGCTTGCGGCCCGGAATGAGCGCCACGGTTCGCGTGGCCGTGGACCATGTGCAGAATTCCATCCTGATACCCCCTCAGGCGGTTTTCGACGAGGCCGGCCGCATGATTGCCTACGTGCTTGTGAATGGCGCCTATGAAAAGCGCGCGCTGGATATCGACCGGCGTGGTGAGGGACAGGTGCTGGTCAGACGGGGACTGAAACCCGGGGAGCGGGTCGCACTGAAAGATCCCACTCAGCTTGCCGGCCGGAAATGAGGACTACGCGAGAACCCAATATGAAAACGCACCGTGCCTTGATTCTGACAATAACCTCGGCTTTCCTGGTGCTGGCATCGAGCGGATCCTGCGCGCTGGTGAACAGCCTCAAGGAAACCCAGACAGTGATACCTACGGCGAGGGTGACGCGCGGGCCGATGGATTTGAAGGTGTTTACTACCGGCGAACTCCGCCCGGCGCGCACGTCCATGATCGTTGCTCCATCCGTAAGCGGGACCCTGCAGATCGTCCAGATCGCCAGGACCGGCACCCGGGTGGACGAAGGGGACGTCGTGGTGGCCTTCGATCCCACCGAGCAGGAGTACAACCTGGAGCAGAGCCAGTCCCAGCTCGATGAAGCGGATCAGCAGATCAAGAAAATGAAAGCCGATCAGGCCGTCAGGACTTCGCAGGACAGCGTCTCGCTGCTGAGAGCGCAGTTTGATGTGCGCCGCGCCGAGCTGACGGCAAAGGGGAATGACCTGCTGAGCGGAATCGACGCGAAAAAGAACCTCTTGAATCTGGAGGAGGCCAAACGCAGGCTCGAGCAGCTGCAGCGCGACATCAAGTCGAAGGCCAGCTCGGATATCGCCGACCTGGCCGTTCTGGGCGTAGCGCGCGCCCGAGCGCTCATGGGCATGAAGATGGCGCAACAAAACATCGAAAACATGACCATTAAAGCGCCGGCCAGCGGTGTCGTGGTGCTGGGACAAAACATCGATTCACTGATGTCGGCCGGCGGCGGTATCATGATCTCTTCAGCCATGGATATCCCTGAATATCGGCAAGGCGACCAGGCATATGCGGGGCGTACTATTGGACAGATCCTGGATATAGGACAGATGGAGATTCTCTCGAAGGTTGGCGAAACCGATCGCGGCAGCCTGTCCTCGGGCCAGCCCATCGATGTGCGGGTTGACTCGCTGCCGTTGAGGAATTTCGGCGGGAAAATCAAATCCCTGGGGGGATCCGCTTCGTCTTCGTCCTCGATGTACTTCGATCCCACCTCAGCACGGAGTTTTGATGCCATATTCGAACTCGATTTGAATGGTGAACAGATCAATCCGGGAATCACAGCTCAAGTAGTGATCCGTGGAATGAATGTGGCCGATGCCCTGTCGCTGCCGCGCCAGGCGCTGTTTCAGAAAGAAGGGAAGCCGGTAGTGTACGTAAAAAACCTTGATAATTGGGAGGCGCGTCCCGTTCAGGTCAAATATGTCACCGAAAGCCGCGCCGTGATTGACGGGCTTGCGGAAGGAAGCGAAGTGGCTCTCGTCGATCCGGGGCAGGAGAAGAACAAGGCCGCGGCCAGTCCTGCCGCCGCGCCGATCGTCGGAGGAGCGGTCCGATGAAACACGACGATCAGACTGAACCCCAGGTAAGAAGACGCCGCCGGCGACAATTCCTGCCCGACCTGCTGCTTGCTTTTCAGAACCTCGGAGTACGCAAACTCCGGTCTTTTCTGACCATGCTCGGGATGATTTTCGGCGTGGGTGCGGTGGTCTCCATGCTTTCGATCGGCGCCGGCGCCCAGCAGCAGATCATGGCGTTCATCGAACAACTGGGCGTGCGCAACCTGATTGTCGAAGCCAAGGAGGTGACCGATAGGGAGGAATTGATGCGCCTGAGGAAGATCTCCCCCGGGCTGAGCTTCCAGGATCTCAGGGTGATCCGCACCAACGTCGCGGAGCTGACGGCTTCCACTGCGCGCAAACGCATCGTCCCTTCCAGCATGCTCCCCAAGCCGCGCCAGGATATGCCCGGGGTCTATGGCGTCGCTCCAGAGTATCGGGAGATCGCCGGACTGAACGTGGCACAAGGCCGGTTTTTCGCAGCGGGTGACAATGCGTCCGTGGCCTCGGTCTGCGTTCTCGGCGAAAGTGCAAAAGAGAATCTGTTCCCGCAAAAGAATGCCGTCGGTGAATATGTCAAGATCAACGAGCAGTGGTTCCGCATCATCGGAGTGCTGGGGCCTCAACTCACGGCTCAGAGCGAGCTCTCAGGCGTGAAAGCGCGGGACCTGAACAATCTCATTTATGCTCCCATCACAAGCGTCACGTACCGGCTCGAAGACACTCGCAGCAGTCTGCGGGATGAAATCGACGGGCTGTACCTCCAGCTGAATAAGGCTGCGGACCTCAGCGTGGCGGCCGATCTGGTGCGCGGCATTTTGAATTCATCCCATAGAAATGCCGGCGATTTTACCGTCGTTGTGCCGGCGGAATTGCTTGCGCAACAGAAAAAGACCCAGGGCATTTTCGAAATGGTCATGGTCGCGATCGCATCGATCTCGCTGCTGGTGGGCGGCATCGGCATCATGAATATCATGCTTGCCAGCATCCTGGAACGCACTCATGAGATCGGCGTTCGCCGGGCGGTCGGCGCACGCAAGCGGGATGTCCTGCGCCAGTTTCTGGTGGAGGCGATTCTAATCTCTTTTGTCGGCGGCCTGCTTGGGGTGGGCTGCGGATTCGGCATTTCGCGCCTGGTGGCCGTCATGGCCGGCTGGTCTACGATCGTGACCTTGAATTCCATTCTGCTGGCATTTCTGGTGTCGGTTTCGGTCGGGCTGGTCTTCGGGATCTATCCCGCGGCCAAAGCCGCCCGCCTCGATCCCGTGGAAGCGCTGCGCTATGAATAGAATGATCGGACGGATCGGTCGGATTCGTCCGATCCGTCAGTGATGGTTGACGGCCACGTCAGCCGATTTTGCGCGCCATGATAGCACGAGAATCAAAGCGGCGACCGCCAGGTACGCCGTGGTGAACTGGTAGGGAATCGCGCGCAAGAGCGGGCTCGCCAGATTCCAGGGCAGGTACACGCTCCCCTCAGGCAGTGCCGAATGGATGATGCCGAAAAATGTAAATGCGCCCAGGATGGCGAGGTAGAGCGCCGCCACCTTGAATCGCCTGTCAATCAGCACTGCCAGAAAAGCGCCCCAGAGCATCGCCGTCAGGATGAAGCCGTTGCCCACGGCAACGGTAACCAACACCTCGGGCAGCTCTTTTCCGGTGGCAGCCATGAGCTGGACGAATCGTTCCGCCGGCACGATGGCCGGATTGCTGTATTTGATGGCCAGCAGGCGCGCCACGGTAGGCAAGTAGGCGAATGCGACCGCGGGAGCGTGGGCCCGCGGACATGCCAGGAAAGCCTGCGCCATGATTTCCAGCGCCACGAAGATCAGGATCGGCGCCAGAACGGCGCGCGGGATGAGCTCGACGATGAATGACACATACCCGAAAATGCCGCCCAAACCGATGAAAAGACCGGTCAGGAGCGTATAGCCTGCCCGCGAGCCCATTCCTTTATATGCGGGCTGTCCGATGTATGGCGTGGATTGGGCTACGCCGCCGCACATGCCGGCTATGAGGGTCGCGACCGCCTCGGTGAGCAGAATATCCCTCGTCTTGAAATCATCTCCGGCAACACGGGCGCTTTCGGTGACGTTGATCCCGCCCACGACCGTGAGCAATGCGAAAGGAATCGATATCGGCAGATACTTCAGGGCCGGCCCGAATCCCTTAATAAAGTCGAGCGTCGGCATCGGGAAGCCGAAATGCAAATCCGCCGCCGGCGCCGCATAGGATGCGCCGACCAGTCCGGAAGGCCCGAGCAGGTGATATGCCGCCGTTCCCAGCGCAATTGCCGCCAGCACGCCGGGGAAGTTCCCGGGAAGGCGCACCTTGGCAACCAGGGTGTAAAGGATGAGGCCGAGGGACATCATGCCGACCAGGGGCAAGCCGAAAATATCGATAAGCGGAGTGAATCCGATGAGAGCCAGTCCGATTCCGGCCAGGGAACCGAGCAGGCCGGCCTGGGGCACGACCCTCTGAATCCAGCCGCCGCAGAACGACAGGACCAGCTTGACCACTCCCATCATGACCATGGTGGCCATGCCGATGTACCAGGTTGTCATGGCCGCATCCCGCGCATCCATTCCACCGGCCTTCAAGGAAACGAATGCCGGGCCCAATACCACCAGTGCCAGCCCGATCGTCGAGGGGGTGTCCAGGCCCAGGGGCATGGCAGTGACCGTCTGGTTTCCGGTGCGCCGCGCCAGCCGGAAAGCCATCCAGGTGTAAACCACATCGCCGAACAGGACGCCGAACGCTGTGCCGGGGAACATCCGCTCATAGACGATGTCCGCCGGAAAACCGAAGGCAAACACGAGCACGCCTGCCAGGAACGATAATACAGTCACATTGTCGAACATGAGCCCGAAAAAGCCGTTGATGTCGCCAAGGGCAAACCATTGATACCTGCGGCCAGCCATCATGAGGATCTCCTTGGTCTCAAGGAATCAAGAGGCGCCAGCATATCCCGTGTGCGGCTTCCGGCTCAACCCTGAAATTGCGATCCGATTACACCTTATGCTTGGAATTGCGAAAGATTGCATTCGAATGATATAATGAATTTAACCCATGCATTCCTCGGAGGGGCCGATATGAAAGCCACTGATTCTCCGGGCGCAACTCTTCTGGTGGAAAGGCAGATGTTGCTGTCGCGCGTGCGGAATCAGGCCGCGCGGAGCAGCGCGGCTGAACCCTCAGCTCAGTTCCGGTTTGTCACGATCACACGCGATGTGGGCGCCTTGGGTGACCAGGTGGCAGAGGCGCTCGCCAACAAGCTTCAGTGGCATGTGTACGACCGGGAAATCGTCGATTGTATTGCCCAGGACAGCCGTGTGCGCCAGGACCTGGTGCGCGAGCTGGACGAGAGATCGCAGAGCCTGATTCACGACACCGTGCATCGCTTTCTGCTGACCGCCGAAGGAATCTCGTTCGGCAACCAGGAATACCACGAGTCGTTGCTCAAAACCCTGGCGTTGATTGCAGCCCGGGGCGATGCGGTGATTGTCGGCCGCGGCGGCGCCTATGCCTTGCAGGGAGAGCCGGGGCTTCACGTGCGCATTATCGCTTCGCCGGAGGTCCGCGTCCGCCGGCTTGCCGAACGCTGGCGCACGAGCCGGGAGGATGCCCTGCGCCGGATGGGAAAAATCGATGCCGAGCGGCGCAGTTTCCGCCAGCAGCATTTCCGGAAGCATGTCGATGAACTGAGCTTTTTCCACGCCATTTTCAATACGGATAACATGGCCGTCGAACAGGTCGTCCACACCATCGGGCACATGGTATCCGGCCCGGGCCGCCGCGGCGCTCCTACTCCGGCGCTGCCCCTGATTCCGGCACTCCGCTCCTATAAGAGGGAGTAGCGCGAAAATAGGAATCGGTCATTTTCCGCTCGCCGGAAATCCCGTTGGCTTCTCTCTGATTGCTTATCGGATTGAACGAGGAGTACACTGGCTCCGCCGATAATGGCCGACGCGGAATCCTCACCGGAGGAGCTTCATGGAAACCCTATGGTCCCAGCGGTACGCCCTGCGCACGCGGCGCATGCAGGGTTCCATTGTACGCGAACTGCTCAAGCTGACCGAAAAATCCGATCTTATTTCCTTTGCCGGAGGGCTGCCCGCGCCCGAGATTTTTCCGCTCGCCGAATTTCGCGCCGCCACCGAAAAAGTGCTCGCCGAATCCGGCCCGCAGTCACTGCAGTACAGCAGGACAGAAGGGTGCAGCCGGCTTCGCGAAATGATTGCCCGGCACACGGCCCGCTAGGGAACCGATCTGCACACCAGCACGTTCGTCCAGATGGTCGCCTGCGAACTCGCCAGCGGCGGCTTCCTTGACAGGCACGTGCAGCACATCCGCGCCGTCTACGGCGCCCGGCGCGAAGCCATCCTTGCCGCTCTGCAGAGACATATGCCGCCGGGGGTTCGCTGGACCAAGCCGCAGGGAGGTCTTTTTATCTGGGCCGTGGTGCCCGAACATCTGAACACCACCGAGATTCTCAAGAAGGCGATTGAGGAACGGGTGGCCTTTGTTCCGGGGATACCATTTTTCGACGATGGGTCCGGCCTCAATACCATGCGACTGAATTTCTCCAATGCCACGCCGGAAAAAATCGAAGAGGGAATGGCGCGTCTCGGGGCCGTGATACGGCGGGCAATGGAATCTGCACATCCGCCTGAGAGTTCGCAGCCGGCACACCAAGGGATCGCGCGGCAATAACTCGTTTGGCACGACTCGAAAAAGCTCGGCCGTTCCGGCGTGAAATGTTTATTCTTTTTGCGAAAGCCATCGGCAGGAGCGACGGAGCCGCGCGCGTCAGCAAGCGGATCTATTGCAGTCCGGTTTTTCGTTTCGATCCCGGCTGCCAGCTGTCTAACATCCGCTTGCTGACGCGCGCG
>Ga0315277_10000217_pt1 | contig 97326 bp, 98 predicted proteins | sample YL17G05_15_MG_FD_203695 | JGI IMG/M metagenome (GOLD analysis project Ga0315277, IMG submission 203695) | Sediment microbial communities from Yellowstone Lake, YNP, Wyoming, USA - YL17G05_15 | ecosystem: Environmental > Aquatic > Freshwater > Lake > Sediment | place: USA: Wyoming | collected...
ATAATCTCCTTATAAAGGAGAGTTTAATGCTTACTCTGGGCATTGACCCCGGCACGGCAACGACGGGTTTCGGCTTGGTCAGACAACAAGGCGATAAACTCTCCCATGTAGGGAACGGCTGCATCAGCACTTCTTCCAAAGAAACTCCTCAGAGTCGACTGGGCATTATTTACCATGAACTAAAACAGTTGATCTTGTTGCACCGGCCGGATGTCATTGCGGTAGAGCGCCTTTATTTCGGAGAAAATTCCAAAACTGCGATGGCGGTGGGGCAGGCCCGGGGAATAATTCTTTTAGCGGCGGCCGAGAGAAAGATCGCGGTTTCGGAATATACCCCGCTGGAAGTAAAAATGGCGCTTACCGGCTACGGCAAGGCTGAGAAAAGGCAGATCCAACAAATGGTCAGGATTCTTCTTAAACTTGATGATATTCCCAGGCCGGATGATGCGGCAGACGCACTGGCGGTTGCCATTTGCCACCTGCATTCTTATAAAATTGCCAGGCTCGAATCACGAGTCTAAAGAATGATCTCACATTTAAACGGGATTATTGAACATATTGACCAGAATCATGTAGTGATTGAGGTCGGGAACATTGGTTATCATGTGAAAGTTCCCAGCTCCGTGCTCAACCGTCTTCCCCAGGCAGGCGAAAAGATAAAATTATTTACCATCCAGGTTGTGCGCGAAGACGACATCTCGCTTTACGGTTTTTTAAACAAAGAAGAACGTTCGCTCTTTTCTCTTTTCCTTTCGGTTTCCGGCATCGGTCCAAAGCTGGCTTTGGCTTTGATATCAGGTTTTTCTATTGAACGGCTGGTCACAGCCATTGCTCAAGGGGATATCGCCCTGCTTTCTTCCATTTCCGGCATCGGAAGAAAAACTGCTGAAAGAATTGTAGTTGAACTTAAAGAAAAAATTGGGAAAGCCTACGCCCTGAAGCCTTCGGAGATGACAGCCGGATTAAAAGGCGATCAATTGCTTGTCTCTGATTCCATCTCGGCGCTGATCGCTCTCGGTTATTCTCCCCGCGAGGCGCGTGAAGCGATCATGAGATTGAATCTTGAGGGAGCCAAGTCAGTTGAGGCAGTGATCAAAGAAGCGCTTAAAGCGCTAGTTTAGATAAGAACCAATTTTCAGCTGCCCGCATCCATTTTCTGGCAAAGAAAGTTTCTTCAGTCATAGGTTTGACAAAAATAGAATAAATATTTACTAGGTTGGCCCCCAGGATATCCATGAAAAGCTGGTCTCCGATCATGGCGGTTTGTTCGGGCTTCGCCTTTAAAATCTCCAGTGATTTCCAAAAAGCAAAAGGCAGGGGCTTAAAGCTCAAATGCATGGCCGGCAGGCCCAGGGTATCGCCGATGTATTTGACTCTCAGCGGATGCCGACTGTTGGAGGTGAGGCAGAGCCGAAACCCTTCCTCTTTGCGCGACACCACCCATTCGAAAACCTGAGGATAAATGTCATTTACGTTCCTGGGGATCAAGGTATCATCAATATCCAGAATGAGAGCGCGAATGCCTTTGGCTTTTAGCTCCCCAAAATCGATATCATGGATATTTTTTACGATCGCCCTAGGGCGAAAGAAACTTTTAATTCTCTCCCAAAATTCTTTCAAACCAGACCTTCTTTCCGAGACCTTGCAGCACCTTTTCAAAATCTTCTTTAAAATCCGGCGAGACCATAAGTTTTAATTTGGCATAGGGTCCTGTTTCCGGTTGGGGGGTGCGAATGGCTGCCATCCCTTCAAAAGCTTCCAGGTAGGGGCAAATTAAGTAAATATCTTCTTTTTTGACTTTCAGGAATAAACTTATTGAATCCATGTTCAAAGCTTCTCTATGTAAAAAAGAACCAAAACCGGCAATTCCTTATATAAGTTTTTATTTATCTCTTTGAATTTCGACTCGCGTTCCTTAGAGAATTCATATCCTATGATCGAAGACTGATCCAGCAGCATATCCACCGTTGAATTGCTGTATCCGGTAAAGTTGGCTTCCCCGTCGGTTTTGAAAAGCGGCTCCAGCAGGCGGTAGCTGTCCGCCGCTTTGGCGGAGGCCTCCTGGGTGAAAAGCTGTTCGGATTCAGCTTTGTAGCCCATCAAGAATAAGTGGTGCTTTTTTGAAGCAAGCTCACGGTTCCATTTTTCTTGATCGCGATAACCGATCTCAATTAAATTAATCTGCATTCCGATTTGCTTAAGATCTTTTTGGATCTTTTTAGCGATCTCAATGGTTTTTACGCCGTCGGTATGAAGGAGAGTCAGCCCTTTTAATCTGGGATCGGACAATTGATATTTTGCTCTTTTTAATAAAGTTTTAGCAAACTTGAGGTTATATTTATAGGGCTTAAGGTTTGGATCGTTGCCGGGCATGCCGGGAGGAATAATGCTTGCCGGAGCTGTCTCTTCGCTCATAATCTGGGTAGCGATAAAATCCTGGTTAAGGCCATGGGCGACTGCCTGTCTCACTTTCAAATTATCAAAAGGCGGCTTCTGCAAGTTAAATCCCATAAACCAAATACCATCATACTCTTTCGCCTGTGCGAAAGAGACGGCTGCAATAAGCAGCAGCAGACTAGCGGCGATACTCTTTTTTACCAATTTCAAAAAGGTTCCTTCCTTTGGAATCAATAGCGACAATGGCGGGGAAATCGAGGACTTCGAGCTCGAGCACCGCTTCCGGCCCCAGCTCGGGATAAGCCATCACCTTAGCTTTTTTAATATGTTTTGCCAGCAGAGCGGCGGCTCCGCCGGGAACCACCAGATATACCGCTTTATATTTTTTCATGGCGGCAACGACTTCCCTGCCGCGGTTCCCTTTGCCAATAGTTGCCTTTAATCCTTTTTTAATAAGTTCAGGGGTAAAGGCATCCATTCTCGAACTGGTGGTTGGGCCAATTGAACCGATCACCGTCTTGGGCTTGGCGGGAGTCGGGGAAGCATAGTAAAGAATTTGTCCTTTTACATCGAAAGGCGGATTTCCCTTGAATTCACGATGCGCCGCGTCTCTGGCCGTATAAATTTTTCCTGAAATCAGTAATTCATTCCCAGCTTTCAGTGATTGGATATCATGGTCAGTCAAAGGTGTCTTGATTTTTATGATTTCTACCATCAGATCGTTGCCTCTTTATAGCGGTGCGCGTGACATTCGATGTTGACCGCGACCGGAAGCGATGAAATGTGGCAGGGACGCTTCTCGATGTTAACCGCCAAAGCGGTAATTCTTCCACCCAATCCCATCGGTCCAACGCCCAGTTTATTGATTTTCTCCTGCAGCTCCCTTTCCCAATCGGCGGTGTCTTTTTCGCTGTGATGTTTTCCCACCGGCCGCAGCAGCGCTTTCTTGGCAATCAGGCTGACGGTGTCAAAATTTCCGCCGATACCAATGCCAATGATAAAGGGCGGGCAGGCATCCGGTCCGGCTTTTTCAACCGTTTCAAGGATGAACCGCTCAATTTCCTCTTTGGCAGCAGTGGGGTTAAACATTTTGACCGCGCTGCGGTTCTCGGCCCCGCCGCCTTTGCAGAGCAGTCCGATCTTAATATTTTCTCCGGGAACGATTTCGGTGTGAATCACCGCCGGCGCATTATCCCCGGTATTTTTTCTTTTCAGGGGATCGGCAACCATTGATTTTCTCAGGGAACCTTTGTGGTAGCCAAGGCTGACGCCGGTATGAATGGCTTCCTCCAGGGAGCCCTCGATAATTCTAACTTCCTGCCCGATCTCAATAAAGACAACCGCGGTGCCGGTATCCTGGCAGAGCGGGACCTTTTCCTGTTTGGCTATCTTTGCATTATTGATTAATTGGCGAAGCACCTCTCTTCCGGTGGGAGATTCTTCTTTGGTCAAGGCTTTATTTAAAGCTGCGAGGACATCTTCTGAAAGATCGGTATTCGCCTCGATGCAGAGGTTCTGGATGGCTTCGGTTATCTTTTTTGCTAATATTTCTCGCATTACTTAACCCATTTTCAGCAATGGCAAAAGCTTTTTTACTGCCTCGGCCGCTTTTTGTAGAGCCGCTTTTTCTTCGTTCGATAATTCGATTTCAATTATCTCTTCGATGCCATTCTTCCCCAATTTTGCCGGCACCCCCAGGCAGACGCCGGAGATCCCATATTCACCTTCCAGATAACAGCAGGTGCCGATAACCTCTTTTTTATCTTTGATGATCGATTCGACCATTTTGGCGGCGGCCGAACCGGGCGCATAATAGGCGGAACCGGTTTTTAAAAGACTGACGATCTCCGCTCCGCCGTCTCTGGTTTTTTGGATAATATGGTCGATCTGTTCCTGGGTAAGAAATTCTGTAAGCGGACGATCGTCAACCGTTGAGAGACGAGGGACCGGAACCATCTGATCTCCGTGGCTGCCGAGGACCTCGGCATAAATTTCTTTAACCGAAACTTTGGTGGTTTGAGCGATGAAATATTGCATGCGCGCCGCGTCCAAAAGCGGCGCCATTCCCATCACGCGGGTTTCAGGAAAATTCGATAATTTTAATGCGTAATAGGTCATGACATCCAGAGGATTGGTGACTACGTGGAGGATGGAATGGGGAGAAAATTTTACCACATTCGTTACTATATCTTTCATGATTTGCGCATTTTTTATGATTAAATCGTCACGAGACATTCCCGGTTTTCTTGGCAGACCGGCTGTTATAACTATTACACTGGAATCTTTGGTATCCTCATAGTGGTTGGTGCCAAGAATATGCGAGGCAAATCCTTCCACCGCCCCCGCTTGCATCATGTCCAGCGCTTTTCCCTGAGGAAGGCCCTCGACCACATCCAGGAGAACAATATCGGCGATCTCTTTTTGCGCCAAACGGTAGGCGCACTGCGCTCCCACATTCCCGGCGCCGATGACGGTTACTTTTGGTTTCATGTCGATAGATTATAACAGTAATTTGCCAGAGCGGCAAATTCTTTGATGCTTAGCATCTCGGGTCGCCGGTTCAGATCGATCTTGACCCCTTCCAGTTTATAGTCCGAAAGGGAATTCCTCAGTTTCTTTCTCCTCTGCTGGAAGGCGGCATGAACCACATCGAAAAAGAACTTCTCGTTTTTGACATCGTATTTTGGCGTCTTATAAGGTTTTAAAACCATGATCGCCGAACCCACCTCCGGCCAGGGGTGAAAAGAAGATTTGGAAACGAAAGAATCTAATTCAACTTGAGCATGGTATTGAACAAAAACCGAAAAAGAGCCGTATTTCTTAGAACCCGGTGAAGCCGCCATCCTTTCGGCCACTTCTTTTTGGACCATCACAACGGCGAGCTCGGGTTTCTCTTCGGCCTCGATAATTTTCTCAATGATCGGGGCAGTTATGTAATAGGGCAGGTTCCCCACGGTTTTATATTTTCGGCCGCCGGCCATTTTTTTCAGATCAACTTTTAAAATGTCCTCAGAAACAAAAGTGATGTTTTTATGCCTGGATAAGACGTCCTGGCTGATTTTTACCAGCTCTTTGTCGATCTCAACGGCAATTAAATGATCGACTTTTTTTGCCAGTACGGCCGTCATGACACCAAGCCCCGACCCGATTTCAATAACCAGATCATCCTGGCTGAGCTGCGCTGCGGCAACAATTCTTTCGATCACTTTAGGATCGATTAAAAAATGCTGCCCTAACCTTTTGCGCGGGTAGCGCTGATAGCTTTCAAGCAGCTGCCGGGTGATCTGGGAGAGGGAAGGGGTCATGCCGTCTTAGCAAAATGTACGGCAACTTTAATGGCCTCGATCAAACTGGAGGGATTGGCCCAGCCTTTGCCAACGATATCAAAACCGGTCCCGTGATCAACGGAAGTGCGAACGATGGGGAGGCCAACCGTTACATTAACGGAATGATTAAAAGAAAGAAGTTTTAATGGGATGAGACCTTGGTCATGGTACATGGCAATAACGATATCAAACATGCCGGCCGCTGCCAGGTTGAAGATAGCGTCCGGCGAAATGGGGCCTTTGACGTTGATGCCGAGTTTTTTGGCTTCTTCGACCGCCGGTTGAATGATCTTGATCTCTTCCGATCCGAAAATTCCCGCTTCCCCGGCATGGGGATTTAATCCGGCCACCCCGATTTTTGGTTTTTTGCCTCGAACCCGGGTCAGGATTTCATGCGCCAGCTTGATGCGCTTGAGGATTTTTTCTTTACTTAAGCTCGAGCTGACTTTGCTCAAAGCTATGTGGGTGGTGACCAGCATCACCCAGAGTTTTTCCGAGACGAACAGCATGGCATAATTTTTTGCTCCGGTGCGCTCCGCCAGGATCTCGGTATGCCCCTGATATTTATAGCCCGCTTTTTGGATGGCTTCTTTATTGATGGGAGCGGTGGCGATGGCATCGATTTTCCCATCTTTAGCGAGAGCAATCGCTTTTTCCAGATACTCGACCGCGGCCCTGCCGGCGGCTTTCGACACCTGACCGAGTTTTATTTTGGCCGGATCGGCATTGCCGAGGTCAAGCACATCGATCGTGCCGGGCATAAATTTTGCTTCCGCAACATTTTTGATGGAGTTGATCTCGATTCTTTCGATCTTGGCGATCTTGAGGCCCTGACGGATGGCTCGGCGGTCTCCGATAACCAGGCAGTTTGCGATCTTGCCAACTTCGGGGGCGGTTATCGCCTTGGCGCAGATCTCGGGGCCGATCCCGGCGGGATCTCCCATGGTAATTCCAATGATCGGTTTATCCAAGGTAGCGTATCCCCGCCTTTTTCATCCTTGCAATGGCTTCTAAAATGCGATCTTCGGGAACCACCAGCGCGGCGCGGATATAGCCTTCGCCGACTTCCCCGAAAGCCACGCCGGGCGAGACGACCACACCGGTGTTTTCTATTAACTTCATGCTGAATTCAGTTGAATCATAGCCCTGGGGGACCGGGAACCAGACGTACATAGTGCCTTTGGTTTTTTTTACGTTCCACCCCAATGAATTCAATCCGTCCACAAAAATATCCCGGCGCCTCTGGTAAGTGGCGCGCACACGATCGATATATCCATTCTTCATGTGGAGAGCGGTGATTGCCGCCTTTTGCACCGCGGTGAAAAGTCCGTAGTCAAGATTGGTTTTGATCTTTCTTAAAGCCTCAATTAATTCTCGATTGCCCACCGCGAAACCGCAGCGCCAGCCGGGCATGCCAAAAGTTTTGGAAACGGTTTGAAACTCAATGCAGATATCCTTGGCTCCGGGGATGGAGAGCATCGACAGCGGCTTGTTCCCTTCAAAATAGATCTCGGCATAGGCGAAGTCATGGACCAGGATGATCTTATGTTTCTTGCAGAAAGCGACCGCTTCTTCGAAAAACTCCCGGGTGGCGAAAGCGGCGGTGGGGTTGGTGGGATAGCTCAAAAACATAATTTTAGCTTTATCGGCAATGGCCGGGTCGATAATCTTTAAATCGGGCAAGTAACCTTTATGTTCAGTCGCGGGGAGAATAACTGGTTCGCCTCCCGCGAGGATAGTTCCTCGGAAGTGCGCGGGGTAAGCCGGCATGGGTACCAGCGTGGTATCGCCCGGATTGATAAAAGCAAAAGCAAAATGCACTAATCCCTCTTTCGAACCGATTAAAGTTACGACCTCATGTTCGGGGTCGATTTTTACGCCGTATTGCTGCTTGCACCAGCCGGCTACCGCTGCTTTAAATTCAGGAGAACCTTCGAAAGAAGGATAGCGATGGTTTTCCGGATTATTGAGCGAAGTGACCAGAGCATCAATTACTTCCGGGGGAGGCGGGATATCGGGATTGCCCATTCCCAGATCGATCAGGTCGGTTCCTTTGGCTGCCTGCTCCGCTTTTATTTTATCAAGCTGAGCAAAAACGTAGATCGGTAATTTCAAAAGTCTTTGTGCTTCTTCAAACATGCATTACTTCCTTAGCCCGGTATGAACTTCTTACAAAAGGCCCCGCCTCAATTTTTTTAAATCCCATTTGCCTGCCGATCGACTTCCATTTTTCAAAAGTTTCCGGAAGCACGTATCTTTCGGGTTTGGGATGAATTTTCGACGGGGGAAGATACTGTCCGATAGTTACAATATCACAATCGATCTTTCGGAGATCTTCCAGGGTACTTACCACTTCCTCGTCAGATTCTCCTAATCCTACCATAAAACCACTTTTGGTGTAAATGACCTTTCCCGATTCCCTGGCGGCGCGAAGGATTTTTAGCGATCGCTCATAATTTGCCTGCGGCCTGACTTTTGAATAGAGTCGAGGGACGGTTTCAAGGTTGTGGTTCAAAACATCAGGTTGGGCATCGAGAACGATTTTTAACGATTCAAGGAAGTCCGGGACTAAAACTTCAATTCCGGAAACCGTTCGCAGGCTTCGGATCGTTTCCGCAAATTGGCTCGCGCCGCCGTCGGGAAGGTCATCCCGCGTGACCGAAGTTATTATGACATAATTTAAACCAAGCTTTTCTGCTGCCGCTGCAATTCTCTTTGGTTCATCCGGATCGGGAGGCGATGGTTGTCCGTGGGTGACGCCGCAGAAAGAGCAACTGCGGGTGCAAATATTTCCCAGGATCATAAAAGTGCAGGTCCGCTGCGAGAAACATTCGCCGATGTTGGGACAGCTTGCTTCTTCGCAAACGGTATGAATGCGGGAATCATTTAGCAGAAATCTTATTTGCCGGATATTTTCCCGCTTGGGAATCTTTTTGAGGAGATAATTAGGAAGCGCCACCGATCATCTTTTCTAATCTTTCGCGGCTGATAGCATAGGTCAGCGCTTCTTCTTTTGAAATTAAGCCGTTTTTAAAAAGGTCCCGCAGCGCCGCATCCATGGTTTGCATGCCATATTGTCCGCCGAGCTCCATCATGGAATAAACTTCTTGGGTGGCACCTTTCCGAATGATATTGCGGATAGCCGGGGTGGCTACCAGGATCTCAAAAACCCCGATCAAACCCGTCTTGTCTTTTTTGGGGATCAATTGTTGCGATATGATCCCGTGCAGGGTCAGCGAAAGCTGCGTGCGGATCTGGGATTGCTGATAAGGCGGAAAGACATCGATGACGCGATCTATGCTCTGCACCGCGTCCTGAGTGTGAAGGGTGGAAATAACCAGGTGTCCGGTTTCCGCGGCTGTGACCGCCATCTGGATCGATTCCAGATCCCGCATTTCACCCACCAGGATCACGTCGGGGATTTGACGCATGACCCGCTTCAGCGCCTCTCCAAAGGAAACTGTATCAAATCCCACCTCCCTCTGTTCGATAATGGATAGTTTTGGATTATGCACGAATTCGATGGGATCTTCGATGGTGATGATATGGCAGGCGCGGCTGGTATTGATCGAATTGATCATAGCGGCCTGGGTGGTTGATTTACCGCAACCGGTGGGCCCGGTCACCAGCACCAATCCTCTTTCTATGGTGGTGAAGCTTGAAACGATCTGCGGCAGGTGCAGTTCCTCCATGGTGGGAACTTCCTTGGGGACGCGGCGGATAGTAGCACCTATAGCTCCCATCTGATAATGGAGGTTGACTCGGTAGCGGTTCATTTCATCTTCGTAGGAAGTATCGAGTTCTTTGACCCGCTTGAATTCTTCCATATCCGCTTCGCGGATGATAGGAGCGATCAAGGTCTCAACTTCTTGAGGCGATAATTTTCTTTCTTCGAGCTTGATGATGGCGTTGTTTATACGCAAGCAGGGGGGATTTTTTGCCGCTAAAAGCAGATCGGAAGCTTTGGTGTTGTTCAATTCGACCAGGAGGCTTCTTATATCCATGATTTTACTTCCTTTTTTGACTTTCTCTTCAGCTTACTATATAATTTCTCCATTCCCATGTCAAGCTCGGTTGTCCTCAAGTCATGATCTACTTCTGGTTCTTGGTGGGAGCTGTGGTCGGCAGCTTCCTTAACGTTCTTATTCATCGGTTGCCCCGTGGAGAATCGATAGTTATGCCTCCTTCGCACTGCCCGGAATGCGGGACGAAACTTACACCGCTGGATTTAATTCCGATCCTGGGCTATTTATTTTTGCGGGGAAAGTGCCGCTACTGCCGGGCCAAAATTTCTTTTCGTTACCCTCTGGTTGAATTCCTGAGCGCAACCGGTTTTGCGCTGAACTGGAATTTTGCCGGGGCTGATTTTTTGAGCTTTGTTTTTCAGACTATCTTTTTATCGGTACTTTTAGTAATATTTTTTACCGATTTTGAACAGCAGGTTATCCCGGATGCGGTAAGCATTTTTGGCATTTTTTCCGGCCTGATCTACCATTATTTCCGCGCCATGACCCCCCGCGCAGGGTTCAACCCTTTCCTTTCCGCACTTTTTGGAATGCTGCTTGGATATGTTCTGCTTTATGCGATCGGAGTCTTAGGCAAGTTCATATTTAAAAAAGAAGCCATGGGGGAGGGTGATTTGTACGTGGCTGCGCTCCTGGGCGCTAACTTGGGGGTACCAGGATTGCTGCTTTCGCTGCTTTTGGCGTATGTTTTGGCAGCTGTGATCGCGATGGTTTTGCTGATTTTGGGAAAAATTAAAATGGGGCAGTATATTCCTTTTGGTCCGGCATTAGCGGCGGGAGGAGTTATTACATTATTTTTTGGGAAACCGATGGTTAGCTGGTATTTTTCTCTCTTCTTATGAAAAGAATTGGCTGGATAATATTTTTTATGCTGGTTATCTACTTTATTTTTCTCATCCGCCAAGATATAATTGATTACCTTGGATTAAAAAAAGAGGAGCAGAGGATTTCAAAAAAGTCTAGCCAAGAAGAAAAAACCAATTCGGGGCTAAAAGACAGAATCAATCGCCTGAAAAAAGAGGATCTAATTGAAGAACTGGCACGAACGAGGCTGGGACTGATCAAAAAAGATGAGACGGCTTATAAAGTAATTCGTTGACAGGGGGTGAAAAAGTTTGCCGATTGAGATCGGATCCGAAATTGAAGGAAAAATAACCGGAATAACCAATTTTGGAGCTTTTATTGAACTCCCCGAAAAAAAAGTTGGGTTGGTGCACATCTCGCAAGTTGCTGACAGCTATGTAACCGATGTCAGCAAGCATCTTAAAATTGGCGATATCGTGAAAGTCAGAGTCCTGGGCATGGCCAAGGAAGGGAAATACGACCTCTCCATCAAACAGGTGGGGAAACCCGCCTGGCAGCAAAAGCCCAGAAAATCCAGGGAAGAAGAAGGAAGGCCCGCACCGGGTTCTTTTGAAGATAAGATCACCCAGTTTTTGAAACAGAGCGAAGAGAAACTCCAGGATTGGAAACGCAATTTAGAAGTCAAGCAAACCGGTAAGAAAAAGAAGAAGAAACTGCACTAGCCAATGCCCAGATGGCGGAACAGGTAGACGCAAGGGACTTAAAATCCCTCGGCTGCATAAGCCATGCCGGTTCGATTCCGGCTCTGGGCAGTTTAAAAATGTGCCGGTTCGAGCTTGCCTGCCGTAGGCAGGTCCGGCCCGCGGCAGTTTATAAATATGCCGGTTCGAGCTTGCCTGCCGTAGGCAGGTCCGGCCCGCGGCAGTTTATAAATATGCCGGTTCGAGCTTGCCTGCCGTAGGCAGGTCCGGCCCCGGGCATAATAATTTGCGCCGTGCCTTCCGGCAGGTAGGTTCACCTTCATCTCATCAATTTTTCGCCTTAGCTCAAATAAATGGCATCCGCTGGAGTGTAACGGAAGCAGTGCCGATTTGGGGGTTCACTTTATCCTCCATCCACCTCCGGCTGAAAATCCAATAAAACCGGCATATTACTTTCCGATACAGAGGGGACTTTTGTTCTGACGGTTCTTTTTTCCTCTACTCTTATCCCCTTTAAAATTATTTTCCCCAAGTATTCTTTAAAGAAAGCGTCAAGTTTCCCACTTAAATTGGCAGCAATAGAAACCAATTCATTATACAATCCCATATATTTAAGACGAAAATACATATCATTTCTTTGCTTATCGGAGTATCTGTTCTCTACGCGCATCTGCTCCCGGCAAGATAATCGAACAAACTCTTCTTGAATAACGCCATCCTCATTTATATAGCCGTTTTTTATCAATTCGAGCCACAATAAATTCACATCATCAATCACACCTGAAAATACACTCTTTCCTATTTTAACTGCACCATTAAATCCTTGCTTTTTCATAAACTCAAGTGCCTCTCCTATCTCTGCGGCGCTGGCGAAGAAAAAAATATCATTCCCATTGGTAGTGCACAGCCACATCTTTATTTCTGGCAAATCTTTAACGATTCCAGATAATCCCTCCTCAACATCAGAATAACGCCCATAATGGGCCCCATATTTATTTCTGATATGGGCAAACAGCAACCGAACTCTTTTATCTTTTACTTCTTTTTTGCTGTCATATGTTTTGCCGCCATATATCTTTATAATATTGTCGTATTGCGTTATCAGATCATCCGTCAATTCAACCTTATTTTTATTTAAATCTTTCTCAATAAATTCGCACGCCGCACATATCTTGCCAATTAATAATATCAGCGCCGCCCACCTATTGACACTCTTCGCATGAGTCAATACCTCATTATCCGAATTGTTGTTTTTAATCTGCAATACGATTTTTTCCGCAAATGTCAAATCTCTGAATATCGCCGTAATCATAATAAGCTGGCGCAATTGTGATTTGTTAAGATTTTTTGTTAAATCGTCTTTATCTATGAAACATTCCACATGCTTTAGTTCGCAATTCATGTTTTCGTTTGCCTTATGTGCCCCAAAGATTTTTCCATAAACAGGCAGAACCACATCTTTACTTCCCCGCACCCTCCACCACCCGCATCCCCTGCTCTGTAAACATATGCAACTCGCCAATCTGATGCTCAATTTGTTGGTTCATCAATTTAGACCAATCCCGCAATATATTTTATTTGGGAATTTTGATGACCTGCTGAATTTTCCCAAGCTCATCTTTTATTCCTCTTAATATTTCATGCATAGGGTCGGGTGGCGATATGCTTCCAAGGTAAGGTTTTAAATCTATTGTCGTAGACTCCGTATAATACTTATTCCCCCAATCATAACGTGCAGTTACAACAAAAGTTGTTGGTGTTTTTAGTGGGTCAGCCTTGTCGCCAAAGATAACAAAGGATTGAGCAAGTTCAAAATTTATTTCCGAATCGGGAGGGATGCTTCTGATTTGGTTTACGAAGCATGAGAAATTCTTAAGATTGTCGCTTTCCTTGTTTCCACCAAATTGATAGAAATCCGAGCTTATTTCAAGTTTTACATTGCTGGCAATGCTTTTGCCAATATTCTTTATTCTCAGACAGAAAACAATCGATGCTGAAGGCACAAAAGCACTTATAAGTATATAAGGTCTAATATATGATTCATTTTGTTTTTGCATTTCATCAATTGTTTGCCTATTGGCCCGAAGAATCCGATATGTAAGAAAGGCGTACATGCCAGTAATACAAACCAGGAGAATATTTAAAGCCATCTCAATGCTAATCATGCCTTCCTCCCCTCTACCACCTTTATCTCCTCCTCCGCCAACCCATAAAGCTCATAAACCAACCGATCAATTTGTTTGTCTGTTGCTTCAATTTGCCGTTGTATAGAAGTTTTTTCCTGGTCAGTCCTAGCTGAAACTAATTTATTTATAAGTTCTGATATTTCATCAACAAGCTTAGTAATTTTCCTATGGGATGATTTATCAGTAGCATTATCAAAATCAATAACGTGAATAGGAAGTTGCTGTAGATAAGTTGGCTTTATATTGTAATCAATGTAATTATTGGCAAAATAGAAGTTGATGAGCAATGAATTAATTATACCAAGAATATACTTTATGGAATATTTATTGTTTTTTAAAGTAATATATGAGTAATTATTGAGAGGATAATATTTCCCGTCTAAATCTAATGCTGCTATAATTCTCCGAGGCAAACTGATCTTGCGAATATACTGTACAATTATTTTAAGCACTTCAACTGAAGATGTGCGATATCCGGCTAATTCTCGACACCACCATAAAAACATTTTTTTCCATTCAATATGATATCTGCTCAATTCGCCAGTTTTTAGGGCTTTAACTCTATGTTTCCGAGTCAGAGATGTTGACAAGTACTTTGTATTATTTCCGGTCTTTATCCCATATTGCACATCACATATTTCGCAAAGGGGAATCGACTTGCTTTTACATTTATTATTAATGCGTAAAATATCTGGTGTTATTCGAATATTTATGACATGGCCTGGCGTCTCTAACCATATTGCTTGTGGCAATTCATTAACCGTAAAAACACTATCGTAGTTATCTTCATTTACTTTAATTACACTGGCTCTCTTAACAATACATTTAGTTTTATAAGTATTAACTCTTTTTAGAAACACAAGAATAGGGACTATGTCTGGAGCATCACGAAAAATATATTTTGACAACTCAACAATTTCATAAAAATGTGCATATTTAAGAAAATATTCGCGAGTTTGCTCCGATCTAATCACAGTAAGCCATGTATTGGGGGTAATGTATCCAAGCATCCCAGATTTGCTTAACAATTTGAACCCTTTTTCGAGAAAAAACAAATGTGATTCTGCTTCACCTTGTTTATTTACATAGTTGTTTTGAAGATACTCTTTTTCTGATTCATTAAATAAACTTCCCCAAGGGGGATTCCCAATAACGGCATCAAATCCATCCGCGTCCGCTATTTGTTTGAATTCCCTTTTCCAATCAAAGGCATTAACGTGGTAGCGTTCTTCTTCATTAAACATACTTATTTGCTGGTTTTCATAGAAATCGGGACCGATCAGAGAATTGCCGCATTTAATATTATTACCTAAATCGGGCAAAGCACGTTCACGAAATAGCCGAAGGGTAGTATTAAGAGTCTGCTCCGTTTCTCCTTCCAGGACTTTCAACAGCAACGAAAGCTTGGTAACTTCAACCGCTTGAGGATCAATATCAACCCCATAAATATTGTTTAAGAGTATCCGTTTTCTTTCCGATGTGGTAAGACGCCAGTCTCCGTGCTTGTCCTGGTAAAGAATAGGCGACTTTTTGACCGCCCACTTCTTCGCTCCATCTTTTACATACCAATTAAGATGCCAATCGAGCAAATACTGGTATGCCCCAATTAGAAAATGCCCTGAACCGCACGCTGGGTCCAAAATCTTCAGCTTTGACGCCAGTTTAGGGTTTTTGTCTTCCAAAAGCTTACCTACTGTATTTTTTACAATATAATCAACAATATAGCTTGGCGTATAATAAATCCCGCCGGCTTTTCTTACTTCGGGCTTTTCTTCCACAATTGCTCTATGTCCTTCAGTTAATCTTATGACCTTGCCCAAAAACTGTTCATATACCTGACCTAATATATCAGCCGAAATAATTGAGAATTCATAAGGGCTTTCCGGGTAATATAATCGCTTGATAATATCTTTGAGTGGCTCATCACTTATTTTGATCCTTAAAGTCAATTCATCGGGCGGCTCGGCAATATTCTTTTCTTCGCGGAAATGAAATAAGCCTGAATTATATTTCTCATCCGCATGTTTAAATAAATCACAAAGACGAGAATAAGCTTGACCGCCGTTTTGCAGCGCCATCAGGCGGCCATATTCTTCAATTCCGCGATCTTCACAAATTCTTAGAAAGATAATCCTGTCAATTGTCCGCTGAACCGCGAAATTCAACTCCCTTTGAGTTAATCTAGGATTATGTTTCGCTATATCTTTAGCCAACATTTCGCGCCAGGATTCGATCTCCTTCAAAAAAACGTCATCGACCTGAGTTGTGCCTCTTTTCTTTTTGCCTGATTCAATAAATTTATCAAATGATCCTTTTTGAATTGCCTCTTTTGAAAAGATTGCCACGATTTCATCCCATCGTTCAATATAATCTTTAAAATTAATCAACAATACGCGCGCTACCGCGGATTTATCAGTTTTCGATGGTTTAATGCGGCAATCATAAACGGAAAACTCTTCAAAGTCCGAAAGGATGGAGAGCGGAAGCTTTGCCGACCAAGCATATCGCCTTATCTGATAAGCGGGAGAAACTTCTTTCTTAATGTCTACTGACGGCTTTTTGGCTTCGAGAAAGAATTTGCGCATTCCTCCGATACGAAAACAATAATCCGGGGCTTTTGTTCCGGTACCGACCTTAATGCTGTCTTCATGGATTACTTCTTTATACGCTTCCGCATATCCGCTTTTGTTGTTCACATCCCACCCAAGCGCTTCAAATAATGGGTCAATAAATTCGCGTCTTAATTGGGTTTCATTGTAATGTCCCGACTTGTAGGATTCGATATTGCGGTTAAACCTTTCGACAAGATCAATTATCTCTTTAGGAGCTCCCATAACAAGGAATTATACTCCAACTTTGGGTTAAAGCGAAAGTTTATACGGGGCGTGGGGGCTGAAAAAATGCTCGGCTCGAGGCATTTAGATTTTGCCTTCGAGCAGGGCAGGGCCGATCCCCAGCAGTGCCGAGGTCTTTTCTTGGTCCCTTCCGGTTGAATCGAAAACTTTTCGAATATAATCCTTTTCGAATGCCGAAAGATAATCGCTCCCGGGAGCGCCGGGGCTCTTGAGAAGAAGATCGAGGGGCAGATCAGTGGCATTGATCTTGGCAGCAGGAGCCGTGATCACCAATCTTTCCAGAAGTGATTCAAGCTGCCGTGTATTCCCCGGCCAGGCGTAATTGGAAAAGAGCTCTTCTGCCTCCGGTGAGATTTCCATCCCCTCTTTTCCGTATTTTTCACTGAATTTATCAAGATAGTATTTAATAAGCAAAGGCAGGTCGGAAGTCCTTTCCCGCAGGGGCGGGAGGTTGATCAATACTTCAGAAAAAAAGTCGAAGCTTTCCCTGGATTTTTCTGGAAATTCAGCCAGATTGCTGCCGGCAATCAGACGAGCTTCAACCGATTGAAAGGCGGCGAGATCAGCAGGCAGATATTCAATGTGGTTCAGAAAAACGGTCCCCCCGCGGGCTTCTTCAAACAGGCCGGATATTTTTTCAAGTTCGATCGTGGTCGAGCCTTTTCCCATCCCGAAGAGGTTGGTTCTTATTTCTGAAGGCGACAGTTGTGCCGAAAGATCATATACTCGGAAAGGGCTTGCCGCCCGGGGGCTGCCGGCGTGTATCAACTCGGCCACCATCTCTTTTTCGGTCCCTGGTTCGCCCAGAATCAGGACCCGCAGATCTTTGGATGCAATTTTTTCGATGATCTTTGTGATCTCGATCATTTTTTCATTTTGGCCGATGAGTTGAGGGGCTTCTTTCCCTTCGCGCTGGAGGGATTTTCGGCGCAGAACCATTTCCGTCAGCTTCAGGATGGCATCCACATCAAAGGGCTTGACGATATAATCCCTGGCTCCGAGCTTGACTGCTTCACTGGCTTTCTGCACGTCATTAACGGCGGTGACCATGATGACCTCAACGCTGGCATCGATCTCTTTGATCCTTTTTAGGGTCTCCAGCCCGTTGAGCCCGGGCATACGGATATCCAGATAAACCAGATCGATCTTTTGGTCCGCCGTGGTTTTTAAGGCGGCTTCACCGGAGGCGGCCAGAAAGAGCTTGTACTTTCCTTCCAGGATCAGGGAGAAGGACTCGCGAATCGAAAGCTCGTCATCAACGACCAGGATTTTATTCATGAGCAAAACGATCTATGATGATCAAAGCCTGCTTGCGCAGCTGCGGGTCAGCCATGATAGCATGGGTAATGGTTGCCGCCATTTTTTGTGCGCCGGAAGCTGCCACCAGAGAAGCGCCAAACTCCGCGGCCAGCGCCATTTTCACGATTTTGGCGACAGCCTGCTCGATGGTGTCTTCTTTGCTGAGCTCATTCTCCAGCCCTTTTTCGAAGAGCTCAAGTTTTGAAAGCTCTTTCTCTTCCAGCTCACTGCCTGATTCTTTCCCCAGGATAAGCGGCAGGAATTCTCGGGTGGGGGTCCATTCCCTTTTTCTAATTTGTGTTTTCATATCCTTCACCTCCGCGTGAATAAGTAGCAAGGTTATTGCCACGCTCAGTGCTGTAATTTAGCACAAAGGGGAGTGCAAAACAAGGAGCGGATGCACTAGATTTTGAGCTTTTTTGCGAGGTTGATGAGGGTATTTCGGTGGATCCCGAGCAGCTCCGCCGCTTTTCCTTTTTTCCCGCCGGCTTTTTCCAGGGCCTGACGGATAAAATCGGATTCAAATTTTTTGATGGCATCTTTCAGTTTGGCTTCGGCTGTAGCCGGAGCACAAGATTTATCCCCCTTAATTTCAGAAGGCAGCTTCTCAACTTCGATCAATCCGTTTTTAGTTAATACCACCAGACGCTCGATCAAATTTTCTAGTTCTCTGACGTTCCCCGGCCAGCTGTAAGCGGTTAAAAGCGAAAGGACCTCTTTTTTGAAGCCTTTTATCTTTTTACCGAACTCATGGTTATATTTATTCAGAAAATGACTGGCCAAAAGCGGGATATCCTCTTTTCGCTCACGCAGGGGAGGAAGATGGACCGGGATCACATTCAGCCGGTAATAAAGATCTTCCCGGAAACGGCGGTTTTTAATTTCAGTTTTCAGATCGGAATTGGTGGCCGAAATAAGACGGACATCCACGGGAAGAGGCTTTCCGCTGCCGATGCGCTCAATTTCTTTCTCCTGGATGGCGCGCAATAGTTTGGCCTGCATGGTCAGGGGAAGGCTTCCCACCTCGTCCAGAAAGAGCGTTCCGCCGTTGGCGATTTCAAATTTTCCGATCTGGCGGTCGCTGGCCCCGGTAAAGGAGCCTTTCTCGTGTCCAAAAAGTTCGGATTCCAGGAGATTTTCCGGGATGGCGGCGCAGTTGACCGCCACAAATAATTTTTCCTTGCGGGGACTGCGGTTGTGGATGGCATGAGCGACCAGCTCTTTGCCGGTACCGGATTCGCCGGTGATCAGAATAGTGGCGTTGCTCTGGGCCACGTCGTCAATGATTTTGAAAACTTCCCGAATTTCCGGGCTTTTGCCAACGATCTTTTCGAACTGGTAGTCTTTTTCGATCAATTTCCGCAACGAAATATTTTCTTTGAGCAGGGCTCTTTTTTCGATCACTTTTTCGACCTGTTCGGTCAGGGCCTGGATATCAAAAGGCTTGGTAATATAGTCATAGGCTCCGTGGCGGATGGCTTCCACCGCTTTCCCTACCGTGATCACCGCCGTTACCATGATTACCTCGATGGAATCGTCGATCCCCTTGATGATTTTCAAGATTTCGATCCCGTCAATTTCGGGCAGGCGGATATCAAGGAGAACCAGATCAATCGGGTTTTTTTTGATAATTTGAATCGCTTCTTTGCCGGAATTGGCCAGGTGGACTTCATAGCTGTCCTTCAGCAGCATGTGCATCGAATCGCGCATGCTCTTCTCATCATCCACCACTAAAACATTCGGTCGATTGGTCATGTTTTTATTCTCTCCGTGGCAGTGGGCAGCTTTAGTTCTTTGCGGTAGTAAGCAACAGTTCTGCGGTCGATATCTATCCCGCGTTCATTCAGCCTATGGGTGAGCTGTTCATCCGTAAAGGGATTGGCTTTATCTTCTGCATTTATGATTTCCAATATCATAGCTTTCATACGGTTGGCAGTTATCCCCTTTGGTCCCCGCGGGCACAAGAGCTTTAAAGAATAAAGCCCCTGCGGGGTCTGTACATATTTTGCAGCCACCGCCCTCGAAATCGTCGACGGATGCAGCCCGAATTCATCCGCCAGGCTTTTCTGGGAAAGGGGCTTCAACCAGATCAATCCCTTCTCCAGGAAGTCCGCCTGGCTGTCAACTATCTTTCGAACGATCTTTTCCAAAGTTTCACTTCTTTTCGAAAAATCTTCCATCAGTTCCTTGGCTTTTTTGAGCTTCTCTTTAAGGAAATTAACGGTTTTTTCATCCGTTCTGGGATCGTCCAGCATCTTGAGGTATTCCGGGGAGAGCTTCAACACCGGTCCGTAGCGGTTTTCTAAGCTTATGACTTTATATCCTTTTTCCGCCTCTTCCACTGCAAAGGAAGGAATAACGTGCCGCGTTTGCCCGCCAAAAGCAGCAGCCGGATAGGGATTGAGATTTTCTTTAATAAAGTTAGCGATTTCGACCACGCCGCTTTCAGGAATTCCGAGTCCTTTTGCAACTTTGCTAAAATCCTGCTTTCCGATATCCTCCAGATGTTTTTCGATCGCTTTCTCCAGGAATTTCTCAAGCTCTTCGCTTTCAAAATTGTAAGCGTGGATCTGGATCAACAGGCATTCTTTAAGATCGCGGGCCGCCACTCCTTCCGGCTCAAAGCTTTGTATGATTTTTAAAATCTTATCAACAGTCGGGCGAGAAACCTTCAATTTTTGCATGATGGATTCGCGCAGTTTCGGATAATCGGGTAGATAGCCCTGATCATTGATGCTTCCTATCAGTTCGCGAGCGATTTCTTTGTGATCTTCTTCCAGATCTTCCATTTCCAGCTGTTCCAGAAGGTAGTCTTCCAGGCTTTTTTCTACGCGGGAAAAGTTTTCCAGGCCCGGCAGTTCTGTCAGATCAGCTTCTTTTTTGATTTTCTTGTCAGAGGTCAAATAACGGAGGAATTCAACATATTCATCCCGCCGCTCTACCTCCAGCATCACATTCTCTTCCGCCTCTTTGCTGATGCGATCGATCAGCTCGAGGTAGGGAAGGTTGAGGATCTTGAGCATCTGGAGCAGGCGCGGGGAGAGCAGGAGCTCAAGGGTCTGGGTGATCTCGGCTTGTAGTTTTAAATCCGCCATGTTATAATTATAACACAATAATCGTCGCGGGGTGGAGCAGCCCGGTAGCTCGTCAGGCTCATAACCTGAAGGTCGTGGGTTCAAATCCCACCCCCGCTATTTACCTCTCATTTGCTTCCTTTTAATTTTCATTGACTAAGTTTCCCCCCCGGTTTAGAATTACTGCATGAGCACGAAATATATCCGCTGGTTTGAAGAAATAGGAGTAAAAGACGTTCCGCTCGTGGGAGGGAAAAATGCCTCGCTGGGTGAGATGATCGTTAATCTTAAAGCTAAAGGCGTTCCGGTTCCTGACGGCTTTGCCACCACCGCCGATGCCTACTGGAAATTTGTTGAATTTAATAAAATCCGGGAGAAGATGAAGGTTCTTGTAGACGAATACCGGAAAAATCCGAAGTCTCTGGCAAAGGTGGGAAAAGGAGTCCGTAAGCTATTTTTGGCCAGTGATTTTCCCGAAGATCTCAGTCAACCGATCCTCAATGCCTATCGCGAGCTGAGTAAACGTTGCGACGCAAAGAACGTAGACGTCGCCGTACGTAGCAGCGCCACGGCCGAGGATCTGCCCGATGCCAGTTTTGCCGGGCAACAAGAAACCTATCTAAATATAACCAGCGAAAACGAGCTTCTCAATGCCTGCCGCAGGTGCTTTGCCTCGCTTTTTACCGACCGGGCCATCGCTTACCGCGAAGAGAAGAAATTTGATCATTTAAAAGTTGCTCTCTCAATTGGCATTCAAAAAATGGTCCGCTCCGACCTGGCCGGAGCGGGGGTCATGTTCACCCTCGACACCGATACCGGTTTTCGCGATGTGGTGGAAATAAATGCCTCCTGGGGACTGGGAGAAAATGTGGTTCAGGGAGCGGTGAACCCTGACGAATATGTGGTCTTTAAACCTTTATTGGATAAAGACAATTTGGTGCCGATCATTGAGAAAAATCTCGGAGAAAAAGAAAAAAAGATGATCTACGCCAAAGGCGGTACTAAACCTACGAAAAATATCGCCACCCCTATCAAAGAAAGACAGGCTTTTGTTTTAAGCGATGATGAAATTATTAAACTGTCCAGATGGGCGGTGATCATCGAAGATCACTATGGAAAACCCATGGACATGGAGTGGGCGAAAGACGGGAAGAGTGGAAAACTTTTTATTGTGCAGGCCCGCCCCGAAACGGTGGAATCCAGGAAAGAAGCGACTGTCTTTAAAGAGTACCGTTTATTAGAAAAGGGCAAGGTGCTGCTTGAGGGACTGGCCATCGGAGATGCGGTGGTTTCCGGCAAAGCCCAGGTGATAAAAGACGTAAAGAACATCGGTCTTTTTGAAAAAGGATCAATTTTGGTGACGGGCATGACCGACCCCGATTGGGTGCCCATCATGCGGCAGGCGGCCGGGATTATCACGGATCATGGCGGGAGGACTTCGCATGCCGCTATTGTCAGCCGGGAACTGGGAATTCCCGCTATCGTTGGGACCGGTATCGCTACTAAAACCTTGCATCACGGACAGCAGATAACTCTTTCCTGCGCGGAGGGGGAAAAGGGTTTTATTTATGAGGGTTTCCTTAAATTTGAGGAAGAAGAGCTAAATCTGAAAGGTCTCCCGCAGACCAAAACCCAGATCATGATGAATATGGGAGAACCGGCAGCGGCGTTCCGGTGGTGGAGGCTGCCCTGCCATGGCATTGGACTGGCGCGAATGGAATTTATCATTAACAATGAAATTAAGATCCATCCCATGGCCCTGGTGCGATTTAGTGAACTAAAAGATGCGAAAGCGCGCAAGCGAATTGAAGCACTGACGCGCGGCTATAAAGATAAGACCGAATATTTTGTCGATAAGCTGGCACGGGGAATCGGGATGATCGCTGCCTCGCAATACCCTTATCCCGTAATTGTGCGAATGAGCGATTTTAAAACCAACGAATACGCCAACCTTATCGGAGGCAGCCAGTTCGAATACAAAGAAGAAAATCCCATGCTCGGCTTCCGCGGAGCTTCGCGCTACTACAGCGATAAATATCGGGAAGGATTCTCGCTCGAATGCCGCGCCCTCAAGCGGGTCCGCGAGGAAATGGGACTTGCCAATGTGGTGGTCATGATTCCCTTTTGCCGAACCATCGGTGAAGCGGACAGTGTTCTGAAAGTGATGGGGGAGAACCATCTCAAACGGGGCGAGAATGGGCTGGAGGTCTACGTCATGGCTGAAATCCCTTCCAATATTATCCTGGCCGATCAATTTTCTCAGCGCTTCGACGGTTTTTCGATCGGCTCCAATGATTTGACCCAGCTGGTTCTAGGAATCGACCGGGATTCGGAAGAACTGGCGAAAATATTTGACGAGCGAAACGAAGCGGTCAAAAGACTTATAAGCAGCTTGATTGAGACCGCTCATAAGTACGGAGCCAAGGTGGGGATCTGCGGCCAGGCTCCCAGCGATTATCCGGAATTCGCCGGATTTTTGGTGGAGCAGGGCATCGATTCAATTTCTCTTAATCCGGATAGCGTGATTGGAATCATAAAACGGGTGGCGGAAGTCGAGCAAAAGATAAGATGAGAATCGCGAAGTCAACCGCATATTCGATATTGACCGCGCTGCTGACGGGGGTCTTTATCTCCATTATCGTGGCCGGAGGCTACGGGCTGGGAAATATTCTGGGGCAGCGGCCCCTCTGGCTGGCGATCCTGGCCGCTTTTATGGTGGCTTTTATTTTTCAGCCTCTCCGTGATGCAGTGCAAAAAATTGTGGATAAGCTTTTTTACCGGGGACCCTATGACTATCAGCGCATCCTCAGTAAATACAGCCAGGCGCTGGTCAAACCGGCAACGGACCTTAATCGCTACGCCAAGTTGATCCCCTATCTTCTCTGGAAATCACTCAGGCTTTCCGGCGCTTCGGTGATGGTGCTGGACCGGGAAAATCACCGCTACCTGATGCGCGCCGCCGAAGGCGAAAGTGCGAAACTGGTCGATTACTCCCTGGCTGAGGATTCGCCGCTGATCATGAGGCTCTCTTGCGGCCAAAGAGAAATTGACAAAGAAGAAATTAAAAGGATGTTAAAGAGAGAAATTCCTGCGGCGGAAAGAAAGCTGCTGGAGGGGGTTTACGCGGAGATGGAACAGCTAAAGGCAATTTTAACCATCCCCAGCATTTCTGAAAGTGAATATTTTAACCGGCCTACCCTGCTGCTTGCCATCAATCTGGGGAAAAAATTATCGGATGAAGCTTATTCCCGCGAAGACATCGAATTTTTAAGGACGATGGCCAATCAGGCTTCCATCGTCATCGAATACGCCTTTATTCTGGAAGAACTTAAAAAGAAGCAGGAGCAGGTCGTGAAGTCCGAAAAACTGGCGGCTCTGGGCAACACCGTTGCGGGTATTGCCCACGAGCTTAAGAATCCGCTGACCTATCTTCTTACGGTGGCTCAGTCGATGGCCGAAAACTGGGAAAAACAAACTTTTAAAGAGGGCGTCGTAGCCATGTTCCCCGCCGAAGTGGAACGGATGAAATTAATCATCGATGGGCTTTCGGATTATTCTAAAGCGCATGAGTTGAGGATAGAGCCGGTAGACGTTACCGCGATCCTCGAAAAGGTCCTGGCCATCCTGGGTTATGATATCAAAAAGAATAAAGTCTTTATTATAAAAAATTATTCGTCTGAAACAGCGTTGGCGCAGGGAGACAAAAACCGGCTGGTTCAGGTTTTCATGAATATCATCGCCAACGCGGTTCAGGCGATGGGGGAGAAGGGCGGGGATCTTTCGATAACCACCAGGGCGGAAGGGAGCGAGATACGTGTATCCATCATGGACACCGGCCCGGGAATTCCGCGGGATAAGCTGCTGAGGATATTTGACCCCTTCTTTACCACCAAGGATCAAGGGACCGGCCTGGGCCTTTCTATTACCAAAAAGATCATTGAAGAGCACAAAGGCTCCATTTATGTTGATAGTCATGTAGGAGAAAGCACCACCTTCACCATTTGCCTGCCCCGGGCGTAGGAATTATTATGGAATATAAGCAAACTTTAAATTTACCCCAAACTGATTTTCCGATCCGCGCTAACCTGGCCAAGGTCGAGGAGGAATTTCTTTCTTCCTGGGAAAAAATGAATATCTATGAGAAGCTGCAGGAGAAAAACAAGGATAAAGATAAATACATTCTCCATGACGGTCCGCCTTATCCTAATGGTGATATCCATCTCGGCCACGCCTTAAATAAAATTCTAAAAGATATCGTGGTCAAATATAAATCAATGAGCGGCTTCCATTCTCCCTATATTCCGGGTTGGGATTGCCACGGCCTGCCCATCGAAACCCAGCTCATTAAGGAGATCGGCGACAAAAGAAAAAACATGTCGATCCCCGAATTCAGACAGCACTGCAAAGATTATGCGATGAAGTACGTCGACACCCAGCGAAGGGAATTTAAAAAATTGGGCGTGTTCGGCGAGTGGGAAAAGCCTTACCTCACCATTGACCACTCTTACGAGGAAAAGATCGTTGAAGTTTTCGGAGTCCTGGCCGAAAAAGGTTATATTTACCGGGGGCTGAAACCCATCCACTGGTGTCCCACCGATAGGACGGCGCTGGCCGAGGCCGAAATCGAGTACGAAGACGAAAAGTCCCCTTCCATCTATGTAAAATTTAGAGTTGTCGATAATAAATCTCTGACTTTAGACAAAAAGTCTCCGGTTGCGGCTCTTAAAGACCCGGTTTCTTTTGTAATCTGGACAACTACTCCGTGGACACTGCCAGCTAACGTTGCGATCGCAGCCCATCCGGAATATGAATATGTGTTTTTGAAGGTCAATGGAGAAGTTTATATTGTGGCTGAGAAGTTATTAGATGATTTTATTGAAAAAATGAGCATGGAAGATCAAAAAAATGTTATTAAACCAGGTGCCCTATCTGGTGAAATTTTTAGGCAATATAAGATTATTGATAAAACCAAAGGCAGGTTTCTGGAAGGAATTCTCTGCCAACATCCGTTTGTAGAACGGGAGGTTCCGGTGGTTCTGGATGAAATGGTGACACTGGAGCAGGGGACCGGGCTGGTGCATATTGCTCCCGGCCATGGTGAAGAAGATTATCAGGTCGGCCTGAAGTACAAATTACCGATCGTTATGCCGGTAGATGACCGCGGATATTTTGATCAAACCGTACCCGATTTTATCAGAGGGAAACACTACGACGAAGCCAACAAGCTGATCACTGAAAAGATGAAACAAGATGGAACGCTGCTCAAACTTGAATTCATAAAGCATTCTTATCCTCATTGCTGGCGGTGCAAGAAACCGGTGATCTTCCGCGCCACCGAACAGTGGTTCATATCGGTGGACAAGCATGACCTGCGCCGCGAAGCGCTCAAGGCCATCGGCCACACCAAGTGGTTCCCCGGCTGGGGCGAGAACAGGATCCGGGGAATGGTTGAAACGCGACCCGATTGGTGCATTTCCCGCCAGAGATCCTGGGGCGTTCCTATCCCAGCTTTCTACTGCAAAAAATGCAATAAACCCCACATGACCGGGGTTTTTAACCAGGCGATCCGGGAGCTGGTGAAAAAAGAGGGAACCAACGGCTGGTTCGTAAAGGAAGCCAAGGATATCCTTCCCGCCGGGACGAAGTGCCAAGACTGCGGCGGAACAGAATTTAAAAAAGAAACCGATATTCTTGACGTCTGGTTTGAATCGGGTTCCTCCCATGCGGCGGTGCTTGAAAATCGGAGAGATTTGCGCTGGCCGGCGGATCTTTATCTTGAAGGCTCTGACCAGCACCGAGGCTGGTTTCAGTCGTCGCTCCTCATTTCTATCGGTTATAAAGGTAAAGCTCCCTACAATGCCGTTCTGACCCACGGATTTACTATTGACGATAAGGGAAAGAAAATGAGCAAGTCGCTGGGGAACGTGGTTGACCCGCAGGATGTGGTGAAGCGCTACGGTGCCGACGTCCTGCGCCTGTGGGTGGCTTCGACCGATTTCCGCAACGATATGGCGGCGTCGGAAAAAATTCTCAAGCAGGTCCAGGAAGCGTATTCGAAGATACGGAACACTTGCCGTTTCCTTCTAAGCAACCTGAACGATTTCGACCCCCAGTCCCTAGCCCCCGGTCCCCAGTCCCTTTTAGAGATAGATAAATGGATTCTTCTGCGACTCCACCGGTTAATCGAAAGGACCATCAAAGCTTACGATGAGTTTGAGTTCCATCTGGTCTATCATGGGCTCTATGGTTTCTGTGTCAATGATCTATCCGCGCTTTATCTGGATATGTCGAAAGATCGGCTTTACTGCGGAGGAAAAAAATCGATCGAACGCCGCTCGGCGCAATTCGCCTTCCATGATATTTTAATGGCCCTGGTCAAACTGATGGCGCCGATTTTATCGTTCACCGCCGAAGATATTTTAAAATACGCTTCCGATTCACAGTCGGAGGCTAACAGCATATTCTTGACGGATATATCCAAGCCGGACAATAAATACCTGGACGAAAAACTGGAGACGAAATGGGAAACGATCCTGGGAATCAGAGAAAAGGTTTATAGAAAGATCGAGGAACTGCGGGCTGCCAAGGAGATCGGCGGCTCAATCGACGCCCAGGTCGAGGTTTTTGCCAAAGGAAAAGAGCTTGAGATCTTAAAGTCCGTTGAAGCGCTTTTGCCCATGGTCTTCATCGCTTCTAAGGTCATCCTGGCCGAAGGCGAAGGTGAGCCGAAAGCCGTCCACGCGCCAGGCCAAAAATGCCAGCGCTGCTGGATGTGGTCGGAGAGCGTGGGGCAAAACCAGGGGCATTCGACACTGTGCGACAGATGTGCTAAAGTAGTTATGGGATTAGAGGCTAAATAATGGTCAATTCAGACATTAAAGATATCAAACTAGCTCTAAAAGGCAAATTGCGGATTGAATGGGCGGAGCGGGATATGCCGGTTCTGGACCAGGTTAAAGATAAGTTCAGCCAAAGCCAGATTTTAAAAGGTATAAAGATGAGTGCCTGCCTGCACGTAACGGCTGAAACCGCTAATCTGGTCAGGACCCTGAAGGCTGGCGGGGCAGAGGTTGTGCTCTGTGCCTCCAACCCGCTTTCCACGCAGGATGATGTCGCTGCGTCCTTGGTCGCGGATTACGGAATACCCGTTTACGCTATCAAAGGGGAAGATAACGAAACCTATTACAAGCATCTGGTGGCTGCGATTGAACACTCACCGGTAATAACCATGGATGACGGGTGCGATCTTGTTTCCACTATCTCCGCTAAATATCCGGAGGTAGCCAAACAGATCATCGGGAGCATGGAAGAGACCACCACCGGGGTCATTCGCTTAAGGGCCATGGAAAGGGATGGAGCATTAAAATTCCCGGTCATCGCGGTCAACGATGCCCAGACCAAAAATCTATTTGACAATCGCTACGGAACTGGCCAGAGCACGGTTGACGGCATCATCCGCGCCACCGATGTTCTGCTCGCCGGCAGGAATGTGGTGGTGGCTGGATACGGCTGGTGCGGTAAGGGATTTTCCATGCGCTGCAAGGGAATGGGGGCAAACGTGATCGTTACCGAAGTTAATCCCATCCGGGGAATCGAAGCGGCGATGGACGGCTTCCGGGTGATGAGCATGGCGGAGGCGGCCCCGATCGGGGATCTCTTCTGCACCCTGACCGGCAACATCAACGTTATCCGGCCGGAACATTTTGAAAAGATGAAAGACGGCGCCATCGTCTGCAACTCGGGACATTTTGATGTCGAAATCGACATCAAGGGCCTCAAGAAAATGGCGAAAGCGGAAAGGAAAAATGTGCGCAACTTTGTCGATCAATATGTGCTTCCCAGCGGAAAAAGCATTTACCTCTTAGCGGAAGGCCGCCTGGTTAACCTGGCCGCCGCCGAAGGGCATCCGGCTTCGGTCATGGACATGAGCTTCTCGACCCAGGCTCTAGCTACAGAATACGCGATAAAAAATGCGAGCAAACTCACCGCCAAAGTTTACAACGTTCCTCAGGAGATCGAGAACTGGGTCGCTGCCGCCAAACTGAAATCGATGGGGATCCTGATCGATAAACTTTCTGCTGAGCAGGAAAAATACCTGGCCAGCTGGCAGGAGGGAACCTGATGGAAGAAGAGAAACTTATCGAAGCGATCGAAAACATCCGTCGCGATAAGCATGATCCCTGGCGCTACCTGCTTTTTACTTTATTAAACGGCATCGCCCAGGGGGTGGGAATCGCGCTGGGAACCACCCTGGTTTTGGGCGTTATCATTTACATCCTAACTCTCATTTTATCAAAGCTGGTCAACTTCCCGATTCTCGGATATTATTTTGGAGAAATTATAAAGTTAATCGATGTTTATCTTAAACAGGGAGCGAGGGTCAGGTAGGGGATGCTTTTTTATTTGATTGCTTTTTTGGTTACCGTCGGGGACCAGATCATTAAGATTTTCGTTCACCAGCACATGTATCTGGGACAATCCATTCCAATTATCAATGATATTATTAAAATAACTTATGTGCAGAACACGGGTGCGGCTTTTTCTCTTTTTGTTGGGTTTTCACCTTACCTGGCAGTGGTAGGAATTGTGGTAGTGGCGGCGGTAATTTATTTCCATTACCAGATTCCTAAAGGCAGTTATGTCCTCCAGCTTTCACTGGCCTTTGTACTCGGGGGCAGCCTGGGAAATTTGGTCGACCGGATCTTATACTCCTTTGTGATCGATTATCTGGATATCACGATTTGGCCGGTTTTCAATCTTGCCGATCTCATGATCAATATCGGGGTCATCATGCTGATCTACAAGCTTTTTGAGAAGGAAGAAAACGAAAAAGAGGATAAAAATGTACCCGGTACTGTTTAAAATCGGTCCTTTCGCCGCCCACGCTTACGGTTTTATGCTTGCCCTGGCTTTTACATTAGGGATCCTCACCTCCATTTATTTTGCGAAAAAGGAAGGAATCAGAAGCGAGACCATTCTTAATCTTGCGATCTATGTCATAATTTCGGCCATCGCGGGCGCCCGACTGCTTTATGTTCTCGTTGATTGGAACTACTTCAGCGGCCATCCGTTTGAAATAATCATGGTCCAGAACGGCGGTCTGGCCTTTTTGGGTGGCTTGCTCCTCTCGCTTTTGATAATATTTGTTTATGCGAGATTAAAAAAACTGCCCCTGCTCAAGATTCTTGATGCAATAACGCCGGCGGGATTCCTGGGATATTCCATTACCCGGATTGGCTGTTTTCTGACCGGTTGCTGTTTTGGGGTTCCAACCCGGTTGCCTTGGGGGGTGGTTTTTCCTCCCGGGTCACCGGCCGCGGTTGCTTTTCCCGGAGCAGCGCTGCATCCGGTTGAGATCTACGCTTCGCTGACGACATTTGCGATTTTCCTGATTTTGGCCTGGATTTACCGTTATAATAAATTTGACGGACAGATCTTTTTTCTCGGCCTGATTTTTTATTCGATTTATCGCTTCTTAATGGAATTCATGCGCTTTGAGCCCAAATGGTTGTCACTATCTATCTACCAGTGGATGGTAATCCCTCTTTTTATTTTTGGGGTCTGGGGATTAAGCTACTTTCGCAGAAGACCCGCTTAAAATCAATCTAAATGGAACGAGTCTTTGAGTATATTATTGCTACGGAACAGAAAGGCCAAAGATTAGATCAATTTCTATCCTCGATCGCCGAAATGAATCTTTCGCGCTCACAGGTTCAAAAGTTAATTGAGAATAAGTTCGTCACGGTGAACAACCAACCGGCTAAGCCGAGTTATAAAATTAAATTCGATGATCGAGTCAAAGTGATTGTCCCTCCGCCCAAAACCTTAACGGTCGAGGCAGAAAACATTCCGCTGGATATCGTTTACGAAGATGAGGATATCATCGTTGTCAACAAACCGAAAGGTATGGTGGTCCATCCGGCGCCGGGAAACTACAGCGGAACGCTGGTCAACGCCTTGCTCCATCACACCAGACTGGCGGATCTGGGTACGCCGCTGCGGCCGGGGATTGTCCATCGTCTGGACAAGGACACTTCGGGACTGCTGGTGGCGGCAAAAAATGATGAAGCATACAAATCCCTCGTCAGACAGTTTAAAAATCGAGAAGTTAAGAAGACTTATTTGGCTCTGGTTCACGGAGTCATTAATAACAATGAGGGTCTGATTGAAGCCCGGATGGGAAGACATCCGGTGCATCGGGAAAAGATGGCTGTAATTGAAAATCCGAAATCAAGGGAAGCAATAACTTATTATAAAGTTTTAAAGCGTTTTAAGAATTACACTTTAGTTGAAGTAAAGATCAAGACCGGGCGGACCCATCAGATCAGGGTTCATATGAATTACATTGGTCATCCGGTGGTGGGAGATAAAACCTATGGGAAAAGGAAAGAAGAATTTCCGGTTTCCGGACAGCTATTACATGCCGGGAAACTGGGATTTAATCATCCTCGAACCGGGAAATATATGGAATTTGAAACCGGAGTGCCGGAAGAATTCGTTAAAATATGGCGTAGCTTGTGATGATTCCGAGCGCCAGAGGAATTCCCACAATAACTAATATATCTCTGAGACTTAAACCGAGGTTGAAATAGCCGACTGCAAGGAAGATTCCTATTACGGCGATCGCGGTTAGGGCGGCCCCATTTATCATCTTTTGCAGCGAATTTTTGTTTTCTCTCGGCAGAGGGATGCTTTCCACCTTTGGCAGATGGGGTTGCTCCGATGGGGTTACGATCCTGACTATTACTTCCCGCTTGTTCATTCCATCTTATTATCCTCACTTATTCTGGAAAATTTCACATAATCTTGCTATACTTTTTTAATGATCCTGACCATCGATCTCGGCAATACCAATATCGTCTTTGGCCTTTTTAAGGGGAATAGGTTGATCCGGCAATGGCGCCGGCCCTCGGACCGCTACAAAAAAATCCCGCATAACTTTAAGTGTGAGGGGGTGGTGGTGGCAAGCGTGGTGCCCGTGCTGGACGCCCCTTTGAGAACAGAGATAAAAAAACGATTGGGCGCAAATCCGCACTTTGTTACCGGCAAAAATATCCGGGGACTTAAAATAAGAATCAGGAATAAGTCGGAAGTAGGGGCAGATAGACTGGTAGATGCCCTGGCGGCTTATAAATTATACGGCGGACCCTGCCTGGTGGTGGATTTTGGAACGGCGACCACTTTTGATGTGATCTCGAAAAAAGGAGAATACCTGGGAGGAATAATTGCCCCGGGAGTGGTTTTGGGAAGAGATGCTCTTTATGAGCGCACCGCGAAGCTTCCCAAAGTCAGTATTTCCGCACCCCGGTCGCTGGTCGGGAAAAATACTGTGTCTGCGATGCAAAGCGGTCTGGTTTATGGTTACGTGGCGATGGTGGAAGGAATGGTTGAACGAATTAAATCCCAAATCCCAAGCTACAAATCCCAGATTAAGGTAATAGCAACGGGAGGATTGGCTAAGCTTATTTGCAAGTATACGAAGGTTGTTGATAGAATAGACACCACGCTAACCCTAAAGGGTTTAAAAATGGTGGCAGATGATTTAGGGTTGGGGAGAAAAAATGTCGGAAGAACTAAGCGAGCTGCTTAAAGTCCGTCGCGAAAAGTTAGAGGAATTTAGATCCAGGGGGATGGATCCGTTCCCCTATAACTATGATAAAACGCATTCGGCGGCAGAGATCTTGAATGAATTTAAAGAGCTTAAAGAAGGGGAAGAAAGCAAAGCAGAGGTCTCGATCGCCGGGCGCATCATGACCAAGCGGGGTCACGGCAAAGCTTCATTTGCCCACCTCCAGGATGAAACCGGCCGGATTCAGATTTATGGGAAAGTTGATGTGCTGGGTGAAGAAAAATACGAGTTGTATCAAAAATTAGATCTGGGAGACTTTATCGGGGTCAAAGGAAAAGTCTTCAAAACCAAAACCGGAGAGGTGACGGTTCGAATCCATAGCTTTTTTCTCCTCTGCAAATCGCTGCACCCGCTTCCCGAAAAATGGCATGGGCTACAAGATAAAGAAGTCCGTTATCGTGAACGCTACCTGGACCTGATAGTAAATCCGGAAGTTAAAGCCGTATTTTTAAAACGATTCAAGATCATTTCCTTTATCCGAAAATTTCTGGAGGAACGCGGCTTTCTTGAGGTCGAGACTCCCGTTCTGCATATATTACAGGGCGGGGCGGCGGCCAAGCCTTTTGAGACTTTCCATGATGCGCTGGATATGCCGCTTTTTATGCGTATCGCACCCGAGCTTTATCTCAAACGCCTGATCGTCGGCGGATTTGAGAAAGTTTTCGAAATGGGCCGGGTTTTCCGCAACGAAGGGATGTCTTTTAAGCATAATCCGGAGTATACCATCCTTGAGGTCTACCAGGCTTATGCGGATTACAATGACGTTATGAAACTAACCGAAGCACTGATCGAGACGGCGGCAAAAGAAGTGCTGGGAACTCTGGAGATCGAATACAAGGGAGAAAAAATTAATCTGGCGCCGCCCTGGAAAAAGATTTCACTGATAGATGCCTTGAAGGAGGAAGGGATTGATCTGGGGAATAAGGATGAAGAAGGAATAAGAAGGGTGGCGAAGCAAAAAGGAATAGAGGGGGCGGAGGAGATTGGTATCGGGAAGATCATCAATGTCCTCTATGATAAATTTGTGGAGCCCAATCTCAGACAACCGACATTTATTATTGACCATCCGATTGAAACTTCACCACTGGCCAAACAGCACCGAAAAAATAAAGGGCAGGTCGAGCGCTTTGAACTGATCATTGCTGGAATGGAGCTGGCGAATGCTTTTTCGGAACTGAACGATCCGATAGACCAGAGAGAACGGTTTAAAAAGCAGGCCGAACTCAAGGCGGCAGGCGATCAGGAAGCGGAATCGATGGACGAGGATTTCCTGCGGGCGCTCGAATACGGCATGCCTCCGACCGGCGGGTTGGGGATCGGCATTGACCGTCTGGTCATGATCCTGACCAACCAGCCTTCCATCCGCGACGTTCTTTTCTTCCCCCACATGAAGCCAATTTCCGTCACCCAACCCAGGGAAGAAGAGCTACGGATACTAGACCATGAAGGTAACTGAAGCCTTTAAACGGGGCACTCCCACTTTATCTTTTGAATTTTTTCCTCCCCGGACGAAAGAACAAGAAGACAACCTCTTTGCCGTCATTGCAGAGCTAAAAAAATTCAATCCTGATTTTGTCTCCGTAACCTACGGCGCGATGGGAACCACGCGCGAAAAGACTTTTTTCTGGGTAAATGAGATCAAGCACAAGTATCAAATTGAGCCAATCGCTCATCTGACCTGCGTGGCAGCGACCTGCGATGATATTTCCCGCCAGCTGGATCAGCTGGAAGCGATCGAAATCGAAAATATTTTAGCTCTCCGCGGGGATCCGCCTGAGGGGCAGAGGGAATTTGTTCCGCCAAAAGACGGGTTCGGTTTTGCTAAAGAGCTAATTTCATTTATAAAGAAACGCAAGCCCGCTTTCTGTCTCGGTGCGGCGGGATTCCCCGAGGGGCACCCCAAGGCTCCCAGCCTGGAAGCGGACACCGAATATTTGAAGCAAAAAGTAGAGGCCGGAGCGGAATATGTGATATCACAGTTGTTTTTCGATAACCGCTATTATTTTGAATATTTGGAAAGGACCGGTAAAGCCGGGATCAAGGTCCCGATCATTCCGGGGATCATGCCGGTGACCAGCCTGAAGCAGATCAAAAGGATGACGGAAGTCTGCGGCGCAACGATACCGGCGCACCTGCTCCAGCAGCTTGAAAAGTTTGAGGATGACAAAGAAGCGATCAAGAAGATCGGGGCGGAGCAGGCGATCTCCCAATGTCAGGAGCTTTTAAAGGCGAAAGTGCCCGGACTGCACTTCTTTGTCATGAACCAGGCCGAGCCGATCTCCCGGGTTTTAAGCCAGCTTACATCCTTCCGCCGATAATAATCTCGGGGATACGCAGGGTGGGCTGTGCGTCGGAAACGGGTGCATGATCATATTTGCCACAGACCCCGGTTTGCCAGCCGAGGTCGCTTCCCACCATATCGATAATCTCTAAAATCCTCGGGCCGTTGCCGGTTAGAATAGCTCCGCGAACCGGATGCTTGATCTTTCCGTTCTCGATCAGATAACCTTCGTTGACCTCAAAGACAAAATCTCCATTCGTGACATTGACTTCGCCGCCGCCCATGCGTTTAACCAGCAGCCCATTTTGAACTGAAGCAATAATTTCATCGGGATCCATTTTCCCGGGCGCAATTAAAGTGTTGGTCATCCGGGGAACCGGTTTATTTCTAAAGCTTTCTCGCCTTCCGTTGCCTGAAGCCGGAATTCCCAATTGTTTGGCAGTGAACTTATCACTCATGAAACCTCGCAGGATTCCGTTTTCAATTAAGATAGTTTTTTGCGCGGGGGTTCCTTCGTCATCAAAATTATAGGAACCGAATTTCCCGGGAAGGGTGGCGTCATCAAGGACAGAAATCATCTCCGAGGCGACTTTTTCCCCGGCTTTGCCTGCGAAAATAGAAGTCCCTTTCATAATGAAATCGGCTTCCAGCGCGTGGCCGCAGGCTTCGTGGATCAAAGTTCCTCCGGCTTCAGAAGACAGAATCACCGTCATCTTTCCGGAGGGGGCGTGAGGTGCCTCCAACATTTTGAGCGCTCTCTCTGCTGCTTTGCTGGCGTAATGTTCCGGCGGAAAAAGATCAAAAAGCTCAAAGCCAACCGTTCCTCCCGGAGCTTCATAGCCAGTCTGAAGAATCCCGGCTTTTTCCGCGATCACGTTAACAAAGTATCTAGTACGTATGCGATTATCTTCGATATAGCTACCTTCCGAATTGGCGATAGTCACCGCTTGGTTGGAATCGGCGTAACGGACGGTTACCTGTTTGATCTTTTCCCCAAAGGAGCGGGCGGTTTTATTAATGAGCTCTACCTTTGAAACCTTCTCTTCCATCGAAACTTCGTCCGGCCGGCGAAGAATTTTGCTTACCGGCTGATAGGCGACGCGAGGTTTCAGTTCGATTTGGGAGCTTTTCTTTTCACCGGAGATCGATCGTGAAATTCTGAGAGCGGCTTGCTTGAGCGCTTCGAAACTGGCATCAGCAGAAGCACTGTATGCAGCTTCTTTGCCCGAAATGATCCGGATGCCGGCGCCGCTATCGATCCCGGAAGAGATTTTTTCGATCTTATTATCTTCGCAGGAGATGGCGGTGGCGCTAGATTCCTCAATAAAGATTTCGGCAAAATCACCGCCGCTTTGCAGCGCGGAAGACAGGATCTCTTCCAGGTTTTCTTGGGAGAGCATAGGTTTATTTGGCCTCCGCCCAGTTTTTCCCCGTCCCGATATCGACCTTTACCGGCACCTTCAGAGGAACGGCATTTATCATTTCTTCCTCAACCATCTTTTTAACCGTTTCAACTTCATCTTTTGGGCATTCAAAAACTAGTTCATCATGGACCTGAAGGATTAATTTGGTTTTTAAACCACTTAATTCCCCACACTTAAGTGTGGGGAATTTCTGCGCAATCCTAACCATGGCCACCTTGATCATATCCGCTGCTGTCCCCTGCACCGGAGTGTTGATGGCCATTCGCTCCGCGGTGGCGCGGAGGCCGAAATGGGGGCTGTTGATATCGGGCATGGGCCTTTTTCTTCCCAGAAGAGTAGTAACGCATTCATTCTTTTTCGCTTCCTCAATGGTCCGGTCAATAAATTCTTTGACCCCTTTATGCTTCTCAAAATATCTTTCGATGAATTTGGCGGCTTCGGTCTTTTTTATTCCCAGCTGCTTGGCCAGACCAAAATCAGAAATGCCATAGATAATGCCAAAATTAACCGACTTAGCGGCGGACCGCATTTCATCCGTAACATTTTCTTCGGGTATTCCGTAAACCTCGGCCGCGGTCAAGCGATGGATATCTTTTCCTTCTTTGAAAGCTTTGATCAGCTGCTGATCCCCGGAGAGATGGGCTAAGATGCGAAGCTCAATTTGCGAATAGTCGGCCGCTAAAATCCTCCATCCTTTTTGATCGGGGATAAAGGCGCAACGGAGGCGCTTTCCCCATTCCCCTTTCACCGGAATGTTCTGCAGATTGGGATTGGAGCTGGAAAGCCGGCCGGTGGCGGTGATGGTCTGGTTGAAAGAAGTGTGGATCCGGCCGGTATCGGGTTCGATCAGGGTTGGCAGAACATCAATGTAGGTGTTCTTCAGTTTGGAAAGCTGGCGATAATCCATCAGCTTTTCCGCTATCTCGAACTTCTGGGAGGCAAGCTCTTCCAAAACCTCCACATCGGTGGAGGGCCCGGTCTTGGTCCGTTTGATCACCGGTAGCATTAGCTTCTCGAACAGGATGTAAGCCATCTGCTTGGGAGAATTGATATTGAAGGTCTCGCCGGCAATGGCAAAAATATGCCGTTCCAGGTCTTTCAGCTCTTTTTCGATCTCCTTTGACATCTCATCCAGCATTTTTTTATCTATGGCCACACCGTTGCTTTCCATCTCCACCAGGACCTCGACCAAGGGCATTTCGATCTCATAAAAAAGCTTTTCCATTTTCTGGCCTTTCAGCGCCAGTTTAAAGATCTCGAACAGCCCGAAGGTCGCCTCCGCGTCCGAACAGGCGTAATCCTTGGCCAGGTCGATCGGGACCTCGGAGAAGTTCTCATATTCGGCGTCCTTGCCGATCAGCTCCATCAGCTTGATCATTTCCCGGCCCAGGAACTGCTTGGCCAGGTGTTTGAGCGAATATTTCCCCGAGATGGGATCGAGCAGGTAAGCGGCGACCATGGTATCAAAAAAGGGCCCGTTCACTTCGATCCCATTATGTTTCAGCACTTCAATGTCGTATTTGAGATTGTGGCCGATCTTTAATTGGTCTGAAACGAAAAGTGGCTTGAGTGGCTCTAAGTTTATATGTTTGATCGGGACATAGTAGGCGGATTTTATCTCCGTGGAGAAGGAGATGCCGACGACCTCAGCCTGCAGGGTGTTGGTAGAAGTCGTTTCCAGGTCAAAGGCAAAGGCTTCCGCTTTCCCGATCGCGGCGAGCATTCTTTTCAGGTCATCCTCGCTTTGGACCAGTTTGAAATCGAACTTGGAGATCTCTTCCCTTTTTTTCTCCATCAGCGCGCCGGCGGAGTAGGCTTCGATCCCCCGGCTGTATTTTTTGACCAGGCTTTCGAACTCCAGCTTCTCAAACAGGGGGATGACCTTTTTCCAGTCGATCGCTTTGCGCTCCGTTTTCCCGAAATCGACCTCGATCGGCACATCGGTTACGATGGTCGCCAGCCGTTTGCTCAGTTCCGCCAGGTGGGCGTTCTTTTGCAGGTTTTCCCGCAGCGCGGGCTTTTTGATCTTTTCAATGTTTTTGAAAACGTTCTCGAGCGTGCCGAATTCTTTCAGGAGCTCTTCCGCGGTCTTTTCCCCTACCTTGGGGACGCCGGGAATATTATCGGATGCGTCCCCTTTCAATGCCTTGAAATCGATTAGCTGCCCGGGTTTAAGCCCGTAGCGTTCCTCAACTTCTTTTTCCCCGTATAAAACCGTATCGGTTATGCCTTTGCGGGTCGTTAAAACTTTAATGTGATCGTTGACCAGTTGCAGCGGATCGAGGTCGCCGCTGAGAATGATGGCATCATAACCTTCTTTTTCCGCTTCCTTTGCTAGCGTCCCGATCACGTCGTCGGCTTCGTAACCGGCGATTTCGTAGATCGGTATGTCAAAAGCTTCCGCCACTTCTTTGACATAAGGGATCTGTTCGTGGAGGGTGGGGGGTGCTTTTTCGCGGGTGGCTTTGTATCCCTTATATTCTTTATGGCGGAAAGTCGGCTCCGGCAGATCAAAAGAGATGGCGACAAAATCGGGCTTATCTTCCAGGACCTTAATAAGCATAGTGGTGAAACCGTAGATAGCATTGGTAGTTAGGCCGGCGGCGGTACGCATAGTGTCGGGCAAAGCGTAAAAAGCGCGGTAGGCGAGGGAATTTCCGTCGATCAGGACAATTTTAGGATTTTTCACCTAATTGATATCGAATGAATCTTCGGATGACGATATTTTCTCCGATCTTGGCCGAGAGCTCTCCCAGGAGATCCTTGATACTCTTTTTCTGGTCCCGGATAAAGGGCTGGTCGAGCAGGCAGACTTCGGAATAAAACTTCTGCAGGCGTCCCTCCACGATCTTTTCGACCGCCTTTTCGGGCTTGCCTTCCGTCCCGGCTTGCGTGGAGATAATATCCTTTTCGTGTTCGACAATGCCATCCGGCACATCATCCTTCGTTATATACTGCGGGTTGGCGGCGGCGATCTGCAGGCAGAGATCCTTTACAAAGGCCTGGAAGTCGGTGCTGCGGGCGACAAAATCAGTTTCACAGTTAACTTCGACCAGCACCCCGATCTTGCCGCCGATGTGGATATAGGAATCGATCAGGCCTTCGGCCGCGACCCTGCCGGCCCGGCGCGCCACCGCGGCAATTCCCTTTTTCCTCAAAACATCGATGGCCTGTTCAAAGTCGCCTTTGGCATCGGTGAGGGCGGCTTTGCAGTCCATCATGCCGCAGCCGGTCTTTTCCCTCAGGGTTTTGATAGTTTCGGTTGTGATTTCCATGGCTAGAATCCGATTCTCTTTTCTTCCTCTTCTTCTTTCGGAGTAATAATGCTGGTCAATACCGCTGCTTCGAGCTGTTCTTCTTTGGTGAGCGCTTCCACCTCTTCCACTTCGAGGGGCACGGCGATTTCTTCGGCCCTTTCTTCGATCGGTTTGCTGACCTCGCGCCCGGCGACTACCGCTTCGGCAATGATGCTGGTAAGCAGTTTGATCGAACGGATAGCGTCATCGTTTCCGGGCATCGGGTAATCGACTTCATCCGGATCGGCATTGGTATCCACGATGGCCACGATCGGGATCCCGAGCCGGCGGGCTTCCTTCAGCGCGGTCTGTTCTTTTTTGGTATCGACGATAAAAACCGCGGCGGGAAGGCTGACCATCAGACGGATACCTCCCAGGCCCCTGACTAATTTTTTGTGTTCACGCTCCAGCATAATAACTTCTTTTTTCGGCAGTTTTTCACAGGTTCCGTCTTCTTTCATCTTTTCGATCTCATTCAGGCGGGCGATGTTCTTCTTGAGCGTTTTAAAATTGGTCAGGGTGCCGCCCATCCATCTCTGGTTGACATAAAACATGCCGCAGCGTTTGGCCTCTTCTTCGATCGCTTCCTGCGCCTGTTTTTTGGTTCCCACAAAGAGGACCGTGCCGTTAGTGGAGGCTTTTTTTACAAATTCATAAGCCTTTTCGATCAAGGGGATGGACTTATGCAGGTCGATAACATGGATGTCATTTCTCGAAGAGTAGATATACTTCCGCATCTTCGGGTTCCAGCGTTTGCTCTGGTGACCGAAGTGCACTCCCGCTTCGAGCAGTTCTTTCATGGTTACTACGGGCATCGTTTTCTTATTTTAACACAGGGAATTTATTTTTGCAACCGAGGAAAACATCCGGAGCTTCTTCCTCCGGCGACCAGCCGCGTTCGTCGAAAGTGATCGAGAAGTACTGGGCGGAAGGGTGATAGGCGTAGTGGAAGCCCAGGCCGGCAAATTTTAGACTGAGGCCGGAAGTGTAATTATCCTGGTCAAGACCGACCCGGAGGGTCAAAAAGGGGCTGGGTGAGAGCTCAAGTCCGCTGTGGAGCATCACCGACTTTGGATATTGAGAATTAAATTCTCCATCCACCGCTGCCGAGAGCTCCAGCGGGGAGAAAAATGCTGCTGTAAAACCGCTTCCCAAAAGATACAGGCGCGCCCCGGCTTTGACGGCCTGGGGGAGATTTTTCCCGACCAATCCGAGGCTCAGCCAGCTCAAACCGCGCTGGAGAATGCCGATATCCATGTTCCATCCGCTGCCGTCACCGCCGTTGATTTCGGTCCCGTCTGAGAAATAGTATTTTAAATTAATTCCCAGTGAAGTTTTTTCTCCCAACTTGGTTCCGCAGCCGGCAAAGGCAACACTGCTGCCAAAGTCGGCCTTTCGCGAAAGCGCGCCGCTCCTGCTGCGGATTTCGATCCCCGAAGTGAAACTCCCCACGTAACCAAATCCGACCGCGCTCTGTTTTCCCAGCGGATAGACCGCTCCCAGCACGGTATAATTCACATCTTCAAGTAGGTTTCCGGCCATGCTGGAAAATTTAAAACTGTCGATCTCTCCCAGCCCGGCAGGATTGGTAAAGATGGTATCTCCATCTTCTGCTACCGCTACGTAAGCTTTGCCCATGCCGAGAGCTCGGGCCCCCATGCCGATTGAGAGCGGATCAAAGGCATTTTGGGCAACACTTTGCGTGGCTAAAATTAAAATGATGATCAGCGGTTTATAACCCATATCTTGCCCTTGCCAATTCTCATTCCGTCCGTGCTGATGATTCGGTAGAGATAAATTCCGTTGCTAACCAGTTCGTTATCGTCACCGTATCCGTTCCAGGCGGTTCGATTGGCCGATCCGCCCTGCAGGTCAAAGGCCTTTCGCAGCAAAAGACGGGCGGACATATCATATAGATAGAGAGTGGCTTCAGCGGTAGTATCGGTGATGCACTCGATGGTTGCGCTCTCGCCGCTTTTGGGGTTGAAAGGGTTGGGGTAGTTAATGACGGTAACCGTTAAGAGCAGGACCAGGAACCAATTAAATATTCTCATAGCGGTGAGGGTATTATGCTACAATATTGAACAAGGTGTCAATTAACGAAAACATTGATAAAATCCGCGAACGCATCGCCTCCGCTGCGCATCGGGCCGGCCGCCAACCAGAAGAAATTAAAATCGTCGCGGTGGCAAAAAATGTTGCCACCGAAGCAGTCTTTCAGGCGCTGGAAGCCGGCATTACTGATATCGGTGAAAATCGGGTTCAGGAAGCTGGCGAAAGATATGAGATCATAAAATCAAAATTCCCCTTTGCTGCCTGGCACATGATCGGACATCTGCAGCGAAACAAAGTTGGACAGGCGCTTGACATCTTTGATATAATACAATCGGTTGACAGCGAGAGGTTGGTAGAGGAAATATATAAGCGCGCCGTCAAACCTGTCCCCATCCTGATTGAGGTCAATACTTCTGGTGAAACATCTAAATTTGGAATCGGAATTGATAAAACCATCGATCTGGTCCGTTTTGCTGCGTCCTTTGACAAAATAAAGGTTTTGGGCTTGATGACGATCGGGCCGCTGGTAGATGATCCGGAGAAGGCCAGGCCGAGTTTCAGAAAATTAAAGGAGCTCAGAGATAAAATCATCGATTTGAACCTTCCCTCAGCAGAAATGAAGTTTCTTTCCATGGGAATGACGGATGATTTCGAGGTGGCGATTGAAGAGGGTTCGAATCTGGTGCGGATCGGCCGGGGGATTTTTTATTAAAAAGGAGGAGCAGTTATGGTCGGAAATATTTTGAGAAGAGCAAAAGAGTTCATCGGGCTGGAAGAAGGGGAGGAGGAGGGGGGCAGCGGGCACCAGCTGGATATCGGATCGGTGCTCAAGGGCAAAAAAGAGAACCGGGCGGAGGGGGATTATGAGATCATGTTTTATGAGCCAAAGGTCTACGAAGATTCGCTCAATATCTCGACCAATCTTCGCGCCGGCTCGCCGGTGATTATCAACCTTAAGCATCTTGATCCGGCCGAAGGGACGCGCCTGATCGATTTTGTCTGCGGGACTGCCTATGCCATCGATGGGCACATGATGAAAATCGGAGAATCCATCTTTTTATTCGCTCCCAGCGCAATCGCCATCACCTCCGCGGAGGAGCGCGCTTCGCTGGGCGAAGAGCTGGAGATCGACCGGGCCAAGCGAGACACTTTCTTTTCTAGATGAAAATTGCTTTTATTGGCGGGGGGAGGATGGCGGAGGCGCTGATCTCGCGTTTGCCCCACGGAGTATTCGTCTCTGATATAAAGAAAGATCGGCTTGCCTATTTGAAGAAAAAATATAAAGTTAAGATCGCGAAAAATAATCTCGAAGCATTCAACCTTGGCCAGATAGTCGTGCTTTCAGTTAAACCACAGCAGATAGCAGAAGTTCTGGGAGAACTCGGAACACAAAAAACAGCAAAGTTAATAGTTTCGATCGCGGCGGGAATTCCGCTTGGTTACTTGCAAAAGAAATTGCCGGGATTACCCATCGTTCGCGCCATGCCGAATAATCCTTGTCTGGTGGGAGCGGGCATTACGGCGCTTGCAAAAGGAAATTCAGTCAAGGCTGACCATTTTAAAAAGGTGGCAGCAATTTTTAAGACCGTGGGCGAGGTAATCGAAATTCCTGAAAAATGGATGGATGCCGTGACCGGTCTTTCCGGTTCCGGGCCCGCCTACGTTTATAAAGTGATTGAAGCCCTGGTGGAAGGCGGGGTCGCTTCCGGTCTGCCAAAGAAGGCGGCAGCAAAGCTGGCCCTGCAAACGGTGCTGGGTTCGGCAAAGACCATAAAAATTACCGGGAAATCTCCGGAAGAACTTGGTGAGATGGTGACATCGCCGGGAGGAACCACCATTGAGGGATTGAAGCTGCTCGATAAAAATAAGTTTAAAAAGATCCTGGCTCAGGCGGTGGTCGTGGCAGCGAAAAAAGCGAAGACTCTCAGTCAACTATGGACTTTGTAATCTTTGCGGTCAATTTTTTATTTTCGGTCTATTATATTTTATTGGGTTTGCGGGCAATTTTACCCTGGTTTTCCCATAACCGGATGCATCCTTTGATAAACCCGGTTTACAGGGTGACGGATCCTTATCTAAATCCGATCCGCGCGGGTTTGCCGCCGCTGCGGATCGGAATTGACGTTTCGCCATTTGTTGGCATCATTTTGCTCTGGCTGGCCCAAAAAATTATTCTTTATTTCATAGGGGGATAGAGCGTGTCACTTTTGATTGTTGGTTCAATGGCCCTGGATTCAATTCGGACTCCCTTTGGGGAGAAGAAGGATATTCTGGGAGGCTCGGCCGTCCACGCCGCGGTTTCCTCCAGCTTCTTTACCGCTACCGCCATGATCGGGCCGGTTGGAAACGATTTCCCGCCGGAGCATCTTGATTTTCTCAAATCCAGGAACATCGATCTTTCGGCGCTGCAGAAAATAGACGGGGCCACCTTTCGCTGGGGCGGTTTTTACGAATACGACATGAATCAAGCGCATACCCTGGAGACCAGGTTAAACATTCTGGCCCGGTTTGATCCCAAAATACCTGAAGCACTCCGGGAAGCTCCCTATGTCTTTCTGGCAAACCTCGATCCGGAAATACAGCTCAAGGTTATTGACCAGCTGAAGAAGCCGAAGCTTTTGGCGGCAGATACCATGAATTTCTGGATCGAGAGTAAGCGGGAAGCTCTGCATGAGGTAATAAAAAAGGTCGATTTTATGCTGATGAACGATTCGGAAATTAGGCAGTTTATGGAAACTCCCAATCTGCCGCTGGCGGCGCGCAGGTTGATCCAGCTCGGCAGCAAAGGAGTGATCATTAAGAAAGGAGAACACGGAGCGCTTCTCTTCACCGATTCTTCTCATTTTTCGGCGCCTTCCTATCCTCAGGATATGCTGCGGGATCCAACCGGGGCAGGGGACAGCTTCGCCGGCGGCTTTATGGGATACCTGGCCAAGACCGATAACGCGACCGAAAGCAACCTTCGAAAAGCGGTGATCCTGGGATCGGTGATGGCTTCTTTTAATGTTGAGGATTTCAGCCTGGATCGATTGAAAAGATTGAAACACAAGGAGATCATGCTCCGCTTTGATGAGTTCAGGCGGTTCTCAGAATTTGAGGCTTTAGAGCATTGGGTATAGACAGGAGGTAAAAAATGTTAGCAGAATTTCAGCGGATCGGGAAATATTTGTTTCAGGAAGGGTTGATCGGCTCCCACGGCGGGAATATGAGCGTGCGGGAGGGGGATAAAATCTTTATCACCCGCCGCGACGTGATGCTGAGCGAAATAAAGGAAGGGGACATTATCGAGGTGGGGATGTCGCCGGATGAGAGGGATGCTTTGGCTTCGCGGGAGTTGCCGACCCATCGTGCGGTCTATCGCGAAACCAGGGCCGCAGCGATTGTTCATGCTCATCCCCCCAACGCCATTGCCATCTCGATTACGGACAATAAAATCATTCCCCAGGATGCGGAAGGGCTTTATTTATTTAAATCGGCCGCGATTGTTAGAGTGCGTCAGGCTATCGGATCGGATGAAGCCGCCCGGCTGCTGCCCTCTTTCCTGCAGGGAGGCAGCGTGGTTGCGGTAGTCAAAGGCCACGGCAGTTTTGCGCTGGGGAAAAACCTGGAAGAAGCTTATAAATATACCTCGTCTCTCGAAAATTCCTGCCGCATTCTGGTGGCAATCCGTGCCTCGGGCGGCACCCGTCCTCCCATCGCCAAAGAAAAGATCGAACATCGCCGCTCCGCCATTCCGCCTGGAATCGGGGTCATGGATCGCAGCCGTTATCACAAAAGATGATAGCCATGCCTGCCGGCAGGCAGGAGCTCCTCGAAAAAGTCAAGGTATATAATCCCGAGGCGGACCTGGAGATCGTTAAGAAGGCCTACCAGTTTGCCGAGTGCGCCCATGCCGGACACAAAAGATTGTCCGGCGAACCCTATATCACCCATCCCCTGGCGGTGGCAGAGGTCCTGGCTGATCTGGAACAGGATCCGTTGACGCTGGCGGCCGCGCTGCTCCACGATGTTATCGAAGATGCGGAGGTAAGGCCCGAAGAGCTGGTTACCCTCTTTGGGGACGAGATCGTTAAAATGGTTGAGGGCGTTACCAAACTCAGCCAGCTCACTTTTATCAGCCGCGAGGAGCGCCAGGCCGAGAATTTCCGTAAGATGTTTGTGGCGATGGGCGAGGACTTCCGCATTATCATTATCAAGCTGGCCGACCGCCTGCACAACATGCGCACCCTCCAATATCTTTCTCCGCTGAAGCAAAAGGAGACTTCGCTGGAAACGCGAGAGATCTTTGCTCCGCTGGCCCACCGCCTCGGGATGTGGCGCCTGAAATGGGAGCTGGAAGATCTGGCGTTTTCTTATCTTGATCCGGACAAGTATGAATTTATAAAAAAGAAAGTGGCGGAAAACCGCGCCGATCGCGAGTCCTATATCAAGGACTTCATTGATTCAGTTAAGGAACGCCTGCTTCAGGTCGGCATTCAAGCGGAAGCGAACGGACGCGCCAAACATTTTTACAGCATTTACCATAAAATGGTGGATCAAAACCTGGAATTTGAAGAGATTTATGACCTGACGGCGGTGCGCATAATCGTGGAAACGATCAAAGAGTGCTATGCCGTACTGGGAATGGTGCACGCGGCCTGGAAGCCGATCCCGGGAAGATTCAGAGATTATATTGCGATGCCAAAGTCCAACGGTTACCAGTCACTGCACACTACGGTCATCAGTCCCGCCGGCCGCCCGGTTGAGATCCAGATACGCACGCGCGAGATGCACCGCATCGCTGAATACGGGATTGCGGCGCACTGGCGCTACAAAGAAGGGGAAACCGATAAAGTTCTTGACCAGAAAATGGCCTGGTTCCGCCAGATGCTGGACTGGCAGAGCGAATTAAAAGATGCCAAAGACTTTATGGAAAGCCTCAAGATCGATCTGGTGGCGAACGAGGTCTTTGTTTTCACTCCCAAAGGAGATGTTTTTGATCTGCCGGTGGGGGCGACGGCGGTTGATTTTGCCTACCGTGTGCACACCGAAGTGGGGCATCGCTGCATGGGGGCCAAAGTCAATGGCCGTATCGTCCCCCTGGATCATGCCCTGAGCAACGGGGATATTGTTGAGGTCATCACCGGGAAAAAAGACAGTCCGAGCATGGATTGGCTCAGTTTTGTAAAAACGGCGGGAGCGCGCATAAAAATTAAAAATTGGTTCAAGCGGCAGCGGGTGGAGGAAAAAGCCGAAGCAGTCCCGGAGGCGGTTTCAGCCCGCGAGGAAGCGGCGGTTCGGCCCCTCCTGGTTCCCCGTCCCCGAATTAAAGTAAAATCGGCGATAACGGTTTCGGGATTGGAGAATGTTCTGGTTAAATTTTCCAAGTGCTGCAGTCCCATTCCGGGAGAGGAGATCACGGGTTTCGTAACGCGGGGCCGAGGAATAGCCATTCACCGCCAGGATTGTCCGAATCTGGTGCGCCAGCAGATCACCCCTGAAAAAAGAGTCAAGGTTGAATGGAACCCGACTTCGGATCAGCTTTTTCCGGTAGAAATTGAAATCGAAGCTTTTGATCGGGTAGGGGTTTTCAAAGATATCCTGGGTCAGATCTCTGAAATCGGCACTAATGTCTCCGCGGCAGAGGTCTCCACCAAGCGCGGAAGCACGGCTTTTTTGAGATTGGTAGTGGACGTCAAAAATACGGAACACCTCGAAAAGGTAATTTTGGCCATCCGCCGCGTCTCGGATGTTTACGACGTGGTCAAGAAGTAACGATTATGTTATAATGACGCCGTGCATCGTGTGCTTGAAGGAATAGCAAAAAATAAACGCATTGCTTCGGCTTATCTTTTCACAGGGCCTCCGGCTTCAAAAAAAGGCGAAGCAGCAGCGGCTTTTGCCGAACAATTAGGGTGCAGGAGCCAGGATAAGATCACCATAAAGCCGGATGGCGCTGCTTTAAAGATCGATCAGGTCCGGGAGCTGCAACAACTGGTCCGTTACGGGCCTTCGGCCAGTGAATTTCTGATAGCGGTGGTGGAGCAGGCGGATACCCTGACGGCCGAAGCGGCGGCCGCTTTTTTAAAAACGCTGGAGGAACCGCCCCCCGGAGTGGTTTTTATTCTCCTTCTGGAGCGTGAGGACCAGCTTCCGCTGACGATCGTTTCAAGATGCCAGAAGATTATTTTCGGAGAGGACCAGTCAAAGTGGGAACCCCATCCGGAATTCGGACCGATTTATTCTGAGATAAGAAAGATCCGCGAAAAAAATATCATAGAAATCTTCGAATTGGCTTCCAGCCTGGGAAAGGAAAAAGATAAAATCGAGAACCTGCTTTACGATTTAGTTTTTTTCGCCCGCTACGAACTAAAAAATTTGAAGCTGGTCAGGATCCTGCTGGAGGCGGCGAAAAAGCTGAAGAAAAAAGCCAATCTGCGGTTAACACTGGAGGTCGCACTTTTAAAATGTCAGACCAGTTAAAATTAGCCATCAAACTGAGAAAGTTTAACCGGATCTGCCCCATCACCGGCTATCGAGAAGAGTCGATCCGCATCGGAGCGCCGGTGATCGTTCAGACGGATCGGGGGATCGAATACGGCGAGATCGTATCCTACCTGCACGGTTTCCCGCGGGCGCTCTCGCGGGATGTGCGGCTTAAAAAGGTCGTCCGCTATGCTACGGCGGAGGATCTGGATAAGGAAAAATCCTTTCCCGAAATGGAAGCCAACGCCCTGGCGGTGGCGGTTCAAAAAGTCAAGGAACACGAACTGCCGATAAAGATAATTGATCTCGAATATCTATTTGATAACAGCCGCCTGATAGTTTATTATCGGGCGGAGGCGGGGGGGAAAGCCCCCCATCTCAGAGACCTTACCCGCGATCTCTCGGCCACCCTTTCGGCCAGAGTGGATCTGCGGCAGCTATCCGCCCGGGACGAGGCGAGGTTGTTCGGGGGATTGGGGCCCTGCGGACGCCCGCTTTGTTGCTCGGTCTGGCTGGAGAAACCCAAACACGTGACGGTCAAAATGGTCAAGGATCAGGGTCTGGCGATCTCTCCGACCAAGACCGCCGGGATCTGCGGCCGCCTGATGTGCTGCCTGGAATACGAACAAGAAAAATAAGAGAGGAGGGGAAAAATGTCGAAAATTGAAATTCGAAAAGGCGAAGAGCTGGAGAAGGCCCTCCGCAAATTCAAGATGAAGTTGCGCCACGAGGGGGTTCTGGATGAGATGAAAAAAAGGGAATATTATGAAAAACCCTCGCAGCGCCGGCGCAAGGAAGCGGAAGCGGCTCGCCGCCGTGAGATGAGAAGAAGAAAAGAAGCGGAATGAAGACTCTCGATCGTTACGTTTTTATAGAGATGATCGGACCTTTCCTGATCGGGGTGGTCGGTTTCATTTTGGTTTTGACCGTAGATCTGCTTTTTACCATGACCGACTTGATTATCAATAAGGGAGTTCCCTTATGGGCGGTCCTCAAACTGCTGGTTTATAAACTCCCTTCACTGCTGGTCCTGACCTTCCCGGTTTCCACCCTGTTCGGTACCGCCATGGCCCTGGGCCGTCTTTCTACTGATAATGAGATCACCGCTCTTCGCACCTCGGGAGTGAGCCTGTTTAGGATTGCGGCGCCGATCCTGGTAGTTGGGATGATAGTCAGTCTAATCTCTTTTGTCACTAATGAAAAGATCGTGCCCCATGCTAACCTGGTTTCTACCAATATTATCCGCCAGATAATCTATAAGCAGCCCCTTCCCGAGGTCAAGGAGAATGTTTTTTTCAAGGACGCCCATAATCGTTACTACTATGCCCGCCGGGTGGATATGAAGACCAAAAACATGGAAAGCATAGTGGTTTATGAAGTGACGGACGAAAAATTTCCCCGCTTTATCCTGGCCGAAGCAGCAACTTTTTCGGGGAGGATCTGGGAGCTCAGGAACGGCGTAATTCATAAATATGATGAAAAGGGATATCTAAACTACGAGGCGAATTTCTCCGAGATGAAAATAAATGTTTCAGAAGATGTTTTAAGCTTTACCGAACAAAAGACGCCTCAGGACATGGACCGCACAGAATTAATCGACATGATCAATGTAATGGCCAAGGGAGGAGCAAACACCAATTCGCTGCTCACCGAACTCTACATGAAATATTCGATCCCGCTTGCCTGTTTTGTTTTTGCCCTGGTGGGAATTCCCTTTTCGCTGCCTTCGCCGCGTTCGGGCCGAACCTGGGGAATGGTGGTCACCATAGTTTTTTTGTTCACTTTTTATGTTTTCGCTTCAATTTTCCGATCGCTGGGGAAGGGGGGAGTGCTTCCCCCAGCGATAGCGGCCTTTACTCCACAGATCTCTTTCATCCTTATCGGATCCGCCCTGCTTTTCTGGGAGGGAAATTTCCACTAAATGGAAGACCTGGCAGAGATTCGAAAAGTGCTTAAGGAAAATCCCAATGATCCGCGAGCTGTGCGGGGCGCGGCAAAATATTATCTGAAAGAAAATAATTTCAAACGAGCCTGTGATCAATATGTGCAGGCGGTGAGTTTGTCCCCCCACCTGCTTGCCGAAGTGCTTTTGGATTATGAGGAAAAGATCGAGCAGGAGCCGGCCAGCATCGGCTCCCGTCTTTCTCTGGCCGGATTTCTTTTGGCCGGAGATGGGGTTGATCCTGCCCTTTTAGAAATGGAAGAATTGCTGGAAGTGGATCCTCGGAACGTCGAGGCTTACAACGCGATGGGGCGGATTTATATCAAACAGGAAAAAATTGATGAAGCTATTGCTCTGCTGGAGCGATCGATCGCTGCCGGAGTGAGAGATGTTAACTTGACCGAGACCCTGGCCTGGGCCTATCTTGAAAAAGGAAGAGTTTCCGAAGCGATAAAATTTTATGAAGAAATCCTTGCCCAGAAGCCGGGGGACAAGCAAACGCTGCGAATCCTCGGGGAACTTTACACCCGAATAGAAGAGTATAACCAGGCGGCGCGCCATTATCAGGCCATGTTCTCGGAAGATCCCGAAGTGGCGCGGGAGGTGATCCAGCGGCTGGAAGATCTGCTTAAAAAAGTGGAGGGGAGCGTCAGCATCCGCGAAATTTTGGCGGATATCCACATGAAAGCGCTCAATCCGGATGCCGCGGTGGAAAAGCTGAGGGAGATTTTACTTCTGGAATCTTCCAAACTCGAGGACATGATTCAAAAATTAAGATCGATTCTTCGCAGCTATCCGCTGCATCCGCCGGCGGTCCTGGTACTGGCGGAAGCGCTGCGGCGGCAGGGGAATTTTAGCGAAGCGGTTGAAAATTATTATCAGCTGGTAAAGGTTAAACCGGAGTTTATGGATGAGGTAATTCGCGGCTATCGGGAGGTGCTTGAATTTTGTCCCGAGCAGGTGCTGGCACGATCCTATCTGGGCGAGGCGCTGCTTTACCAAAATAAGGTCGAAGAAGCGCTGGTCGAGCTGGGCAAGATGGTAGAGACCGATCCCACGGCGGCTGAAGCTGTGATCCGCAAATGCCGGGAGGTTATGAAGGCTTATCCGCAGCTTCTGCAGACTCACATTGTGCTGGGAAAAGCCTATCTGGCGAAGGGAGATTTTCAGCGGGCGGCTGCCGAAGCGGAGGGGATCATTGCCATAGATAAAAAAATGACTTCGGCTTACCTGCTTCTGGGAGAGGCCTATGCTAAGTTAAAGCTGGGACGCAAGGCTTCGGAAACTTTGCATACAGCGCTGGTTTTGGACAGTTACAATCTACAGATCCACGAAAAGTATCGGGAGGCAAAGCTCCGGGAAATCGAAGCGGAAATTGAAAGACTGAAAGAGCGCCTGCAGGAAGACCAGTGGAAGATCTCTCTGCACCTCGACCTGGCGGAACTCTATCTGCAGAAGGGGGAGCGCGCTCTGGCCGTCCGCGAATTGCAGTTGGCTCAGAAAGATACAGCTCGCGCCGCTTTTGCTTTTAATCTTTTAGGAAACATCTACCGCACCGAGGGGCGTTATGACCTGGCGGCGGCCCAGTATAATCGTGCTTTAGAAACAGCCATTCCCGAGAGCTCGAAGAACCTTCGCTTTAATCTGGGAACTACCTACGAAGCGCAGGGGCAGGTGAAAAAAGCGATCAAGCTGTATGAGGCCATCCTGCAGGAAGACCTTGATTTTGGCGGGTTGGATAAACGGGTAAAACGGTTAAAAGCCACCAGCCTGCTAAGCATGCGCAGCCGATTGCTGCAGTCCGTCATCTTTGAATTCGGCAAAACTGAGACCATAGCTCTTTGGGGATGGGAAGAGCGAAGCGCCAGCCGCTCCTCGAGAAGAGAGGAGGTCAGCGTTTCTTTTGGACAGGAGCACAATCAGGAAGGTTTTGACTATTTTATGAAAGGCATGTACCGGGCGGCGGAAGAAGAATTTGCTCTGGCGGTGCAACTGGATCGGCGTTTTGGCCCCGCTCTGAATAATCTGGGAGTGGTATTGCTCAAAGCCGGCCGCCTGGAGGAAGCCAGACTGAGGCTGGCAGAGGCGGTGGAAGCTGATCCGGCATCAGCTATTTACTATAACAATCTGGGAGCGATCAATTTTCTTTTGGGGAAATTTGATCTCGCCAGGGTGGCGCTGGAAAAAAGCTGTGCCCTCAATGCAGAAGCGGCGGCCGTTTGCATCAACCTGGGAGATTGGCACTACCTGAAGAAAGATTGCCAGAAAGCGATCGAACTTTATCGCAAGATCGGCGCCTTTGATCCTCTTTCGGACATAGCCAGGCAGAGGCTTTTATATAAAGTTCCCTGATGCAGCGCATTTTATGGTCTTTAATCTTTGGGCTGGTTCTTTCACCGCTGGCTTTTGCTCAATTTGAAATTCCGGTCAATGTCAAAGCGGATAATTTAAAATATTATGAAGACTCCGGACTGGTCGAGGCCTGGGGTTCGGTTGAGGTCAAGTTTAAAGATGCAACCATCTATGCGGATAATTTGCGCATGGATTCGGTCACCAACATCGCAACCGCAGAAGGTCGGGTCCGCCTTTTTGCTAAAAGCTACCGGGCAACCGCTGACTATCTTCTTTATGACGCCAGCCAGGAAGTTTCAACCCTTTCTAATTTCGAGAGCAAACTTTCACCCAAAAATGTTCGCGGGAACCTTTTTATATCCGCCCGGTCGCTGCGGGATAATAATAGCGTAATGGAGGGGAGCGGGGGTACGGTCACCACCTGTGATTATTCGATCCCTCATGATTATATTCTGGCGGACAAGGTTGAATATTATCCGGACGACCGGATCCAGGGCAGTAATGTAACGATCTATGTTGGAGAAATGCCGGTTTTTTGGATGCCCTATCTCTACTATGACCTTAAGCGCGCCCGGCGGCGAAACTGGGAGTTTGGCCATAACGAGGTGGAAGGCGACTATCTGAAAACGGCCTGGAATTATCCCGGGGGATTATTCCTGCTGGACTCTATGGAGAAGAAAGGCCTGGGATACGGTGTTGATACGGATTATACTTCAGCCCTGGGACTAGGTTCGCTTTACCTTTACCTCCTGGATGAAAAGGATACCGGCATTCATGACCGGGTCGAAAAAATTGAACACCACCAGCAGCTCAATCCCTGGACGACGCTCAAACTAAATCACAGTTATGTAACAACTTATCTTGTCCCTTCCGGCCGGGTTGATCAGACCAGCTTTGGGCTGAATTTGAATTATGCCGACAAGGCCCGCTGGAACTTGGGGCTGAGCGCGCTGGATGACCGTCTGGGATCTTATCAAAAATACGCCTTGAGCTTTAATCAGTCCCTGGGAAGGATTTCCACCAGCTATTCGATTAATTATGATTTTGCCAAGAACGATCCGAAGTGGATGCGCAATTCGCAGAGATTTTCTTACCAGCGCCCGCTTTTTTCGGACAACATAACCTTTAGCACCACCACCAATTATTATCACAGCGCTGCCAGTGCAGGCGATTCCGGAGAAGAAAAGATCGAGCCGCAGATCGAGATCAGAGGATCCGAAAAAGATTATTCCTGGCGCTACTCGGAAAACTGGTTTTTGGATCTGCGCCAGGACCTTTCTCCGGGAGTTCCACGCTACGATTTCTTGGAAAAGCAGCCGGAGATAGAAATTTATCCCAGGGCACTCGATCTGAAACTTTTTAATTTACAATCCACTTTTGGTTATGGTCATTACCGCGAAGTGAGGTATGTGCCTCAACAGGGAGGAAGACGCGATTATGCTACCGAACGCTATCGCGCCACCTTGAACGCGGGAAAGACGGTTGCCCTGGGTCTGGGGACCGCTTTAACTCTGGGAGCCGGCATTGACCAGTTTGCTTACAGCCCGGGAGACCAGCTTTATGCTTACCGGGAAAACGGCGGTTTGCAGACGAATCTTTGGTCTTTCTTTAGAAATGACCTTTCTTATCGTAAAGGTTATACCGACGGCAACAGCCCTTTCTTTTTTGATAAGCTGAACACCAGCTATCACGACGCCAGGGAGAAGATGACCTTTTACTATCTGGATAAATTCAACTGGTCTATTGACGGCGGCCGTAACTATCAGACCAATAAATGGTATGACGTGATGACATCTTTGATGGTGTCTCCCAATAAAAAATGGCGGTGGATGGTGAATACCGGTTGGGATATAGAAAACACGAGGTACAAAGATCTGGTGACTTCCATGCGCTATTCACCCTATAGCTTTTTTGCCCTCGATCTGGCGGCGGTGCAGGACATGAATATCGGAGAGCTCCGATCGGGTAGCGCTCTCTGGGATGTATATTTTCTCGAGGGGGCTCCCAATCAGATGCACGTGCGCGTTGGCCAGGTCTTTGATCCTTTAACTAAGGAATTTAAGGTGCGTGATATAATGGTAGTGAAGGACCTGCACTGCTGGGAAATGAGGTATTCTTATTCAGATTACCGGAAAGAGTTCAGCTTTTCCTTCAGCTTGAAGGCGCTCCCGGGCGAGCCGGTAGGCTTTTCCGGCGGCCGCGGGTTCTATTTCGATAGCTTCGAGCGCGAACTCAAGGGGCTTAAGCCCGAAGGGGCGGTCAGAAGATATTAAAATGAAAGCTTCCAAGTACATTATTTTTGCATTTTGCATTTTTACTTTTTCATTTTTGCTGGGCTGCGCCAGAACCGTGACGCTGCCGGTGATTTACGGCAAGCAGATGACGGTTGAGGTCACTCTGGCGGGAACGGTGGAAACCGATGCCAACCGTTATTTTCTGGTGCTGGCATCGGATCCCAGCTTCAGGATCCCGCTGCCGCCGCCAAATATTATTTCGGAATCACCTGAGTTTCTGGAGCCGGGAATGACACCCCTGCTGGGTTCGATCGAAGCCTATTATACTAATTTCTATTCGACCTGGGCCGGCTATATAGTGGCAGATACGGGAGTTTATTTCTCGGTGAAAGGACCCTTTGCTCTAAATCAAACCGCCACCCGCGAATTCCTTTCCAACTTAAGCCCAGGAACCAACAAGCTAACCTTTACTTTTAGCCTCGACCGAATTTTCGGGACTACGGTCCCGGAAACAATTTATTTTGACTTTGTCTCCGTTCCCTGGCCTGACGGAGCGCAAAAAATTCCCGCCGATCACCTGGAATCAACCAATGCCTACATCTCGAAGCTTTCAGGGTCGACTCTTACGGTCAACGACGATGAATATGATGTTCTCGATCCGGCTTTGAATATTCTGAAATGCGTGGTTACCATCCAGTAGAATGATTAATATTTTATTGTCGCTTGCTTCGGGATTTTTGCTGGCGCTGACCTATCCCAGGTTCAATCTGGGATGGCTGGCCTGGTTCGCGCTCCTGCCGCTGCTTTATGCTGTTTATAGATCAAAGCACCAAGGCAGCGCCGCGCTCTACGGATTGCTGGCGGGTCTGCCCTTTTACTTAATTACCTTCGCTTTCATGTTAACGCTGGGAGAATGGGCGGGCAATCTGATTTATCCGGCCTGGTTGCTGCTGGCACTATTTTATTCTCTTTATACCGCGTTCTTTGCATTTCTCTTCCGGCGCTATGCGTCCGGTCCTTATCCTTTTATGCTGGCTCCTTTGCTTTGGGTTTTGATCGAATGGTTAAGGTCGCTTGGGCCCTTCGGGGTGGTGGCGCATTTGGGCTATTCCCAGTGGCACTGGCCGGCTCTGACCCAGATCATTTCGATTACCGGAGTAGCCGGATTGAGTTTCCTGGTGGTCCTGGTTAATGCCCTCCTGGCAGAGATATTCTTTGTTTCTCACACCGCGAGGAATAAAGTTTTTTTGGCGGCGGCGATCATTTTGAGCGTCGGTGCGGTCGGGTCTTATGGCTATTATCAGCTTCATTCAAATAATTTAACGAAGGAAAAAGAACTTTCTATGGCTTTGATTCAGGGCAATTTTACGCAGAACGAAAAACTCGACTACGCCAATCTTTCTAAAATCAAGGAAACCTATTTGAAGATGACCGAAGAGGGCCTGAAAGGCTCGCCCGAGGCAATGGTCTGGCCGGAGACCGCCATTCCCTTTTACATCCAGGCCGACCGCGATTATCTTGGGAAATTGCAAAAGCTGGCGAAAGCTCACCACGTAAATTTGATCCTGGGCCTGCCGCGCTACGACGGTCAGCAGGCTTACAATTCAACCATGTTCATTTCTTCCGGCGGGGAAAGGATCGGCTGGCAGGACAAGCACAAACTGGTCCCCTTCGGCGAATACGTCCCTTTTCGTCCGATTTTGATTCCGCTCTTTAAAACGGTTAAGGCCTTGAAATATACCATGTTCCTGCAGCAGGATTTCAGTCCCAGTTATTCGGTTGAGCCGGTTGCCACGCCGGCGGGGAAAGTAGGAGTGGGCATCTGCAGCGATGTCTTCTTTCCTGCGATCTTCAGAGAATTTGACCAGAAAGGGGTCGATTATTATCTGGTGACCGCCAACGATGCCTGGTACCAGCATTCTTCGGCATCGATTAAACATCTAGGGATCGGCATTTTCAGGGCGATCGAATTTAGAAGATATTTGGCTTACTGCACCACCAATGGAATTACAGCGATCATCGATCCCTGGGGGAGAGTGGTGCAAGAGTTAAGGCCGGATGAGAGGGGTATTTTATACGGGAAGATTTATAAAATCAGTGAGCGCTCTTTTTACAGCCGCTTTGGCGATCTTTTTACCTATCTGGTGCTGGTGATTTTGGGAGTTTACCTTTTGTTTAGAAAGCGTTCCCCTAAAATAACGGCCGCGTAGTTATCGATCGGGACCGGCGGGACCCGCAGGGAGGTGGGGATAAATTTCCACAAACCAGCAGGGGGATTCTCGGTCCAGTATCGCTCACGCGCCTGTCGGGTTGAATCTTTCTCCGGAATAAAGATAAAGCTGGCTTTTATTTCGAGCTTGATCAATTCTCGTTCCACCGCTTTTCCGAAAGCGCTCCGTCCAATGATAATGATGGAGATCCCGTGTTTTGAGAGAAGCAGCGGTACCCGATCCGGCAGCTCGATTCGCTCCAGGACGGTGCTTTCCAATACCTGTCCGGTCTCATCCAAAACTGCAAAACCACATTTTTTACTGCCGGGATCGATGGCTAAAATCATTGGTTGTTGATCACAAATTCTATCTCAAGCGGGCCGATGGTGTAAATATCTTTTCGGGCCAGAGCTTTAAGCTGGACTACTTTTTTATAAAGCTTAACTTTTTTTGCCAGATCGACGATCTGGGAGTAAGGGATGCTGCCCATCGATCCTGAAAGATCCGGCAGGACCCCCGCATCCCGGCCGGTCTGATGGGAAAGATTTAACAGCTTCAAGATTTCCTGTTCTATTGCGGGCGCGGATAAACCCGGCGGGATATCGCGGCTGGCGATGGCTTCCCCCGCTTTGTAAATCAAATTATTTTCGGCCGCTTCAAAGCGCGCCGGTATCTCTTCGCCCCAGAGCGCATTGCGGGTGGAGATCAACTTTATAATATAGCTTTTATTGCCTACCAGCAGATCATTGACCGTTTGGTCAAATTCTTCCGGCGGCAGATAGATCAAATGCTTTTTGCTTTTGACCCCCAGGCTCCGGATATAAGTGTCGGCGGCGGAGAGGATATGCTTCAGTCCCGCCTCCAGTTTGGGCTTTTCGGGTCCGGCCTGGATGAGAGAAACGGTGATAGTATCTCCCACCTTGAAAATAACCTGTCCCTGACGGGAGATCTCAATTTCGCGGCTAAGCTTTTTAAGCGTTTTTTCCAGTTCCCTCTGCTGTTTTAGTTTTTCTTCCAGCGCCCGGTTGGCCTCGGCCAGCTGGTGTGATTTCTGGCTGATCTCCCTTTTTAGCTGTTCGAGGCCCAGCAAAGCGGTGCGGGCATCCTGCGAGATCAGCAGCAGGGCAGCCACGGTGGTTAAAGCAATTAAAATTCCCGAAATTACAGTAATGATGGTCGAAGTGTAGCGCGGACGAAGGTTGAAAAGCGTCAATCTCCTTTTGCCGATCACCCTCCCTACGTAGTTCCCGCTGTAGGCGATGGCGGCGCCGAGGAGCAAAAGGAGAAGAATGACTTGAAGCGCGAACGGCAGCATTATTTTACCGCTGCCTTCGAGAGAATGTACCAGCCGACGCCGCCGGTGATGAAATTGGGAAGCCAGGCGGCCACCGGGGGAGAGAAGAGCTTAAGCTCGCCGACCGAAAGAGAGATAAAAGTTAAAATGTAATAAAAGAAGATCACGATAATGGAAAGCCCCAGCCCGATTGAGCCCGAAGCGCGCCGTGGAGAGAGGCCGAGCGGCGCTCCCAGCAGGGCAAAAACCAGCGAGGCAAAAGGAATTGACATTTTCATGTTAAGCTGAATTTTGAAATCGGTGACATCTACCCCCATCTTTTCCTTGAGCGCGACAAAATCGCGCAGCTCGCCAATATTCATTTCTTCCGGATTGCGGTCGCCGATATAAAAATCCGCCGGGGTGTATTTGATGGTGATGTACTGCTCTTCGAATTTGATGAGGTGTTTATATTCCCCCGTTTCAGCCAGCAGATAAATAATGCCGTTTTTAAAAAGCCACTGGTTTTTGTCGCTGTTCCAGGCGGCTTCCCTGGCATTAATGATTTGTGAGAGCTTTCCATCCGAAAATTCCTGCACAATAACGCCTTGCAGAATAGACCCTTTCATGGTCTCGGCGTAAAAGATGCGCTTGAGCACGCCCTGTTCCAGCTCGGGGACAAAGACGTTTTTTTGAAGCTTGGGCTGGCGTTCCGTAGTGGCGGTCACCAGGAGTAGGTTTTTTGCCGCTTTATTGGATTGCGGAACCACGACCTCGGAAAAGGTTAAGTTGGCGATCGAAACTAAAAAACCTAAAGCCAGGACCGGAATGATCAGCCGAAAAAGTGAGATGCCCGAAGCTCTGAAAGCGATGATTTCGGAGTCGTGCGAGAGCCGGGCGAAAGCCAGCAGTGCCGCCAGCAGGGTAGCCATGGGAAAAATGTAGACGACGATCCCGGGCAGGCGGTAGGCAAAGATCTGCAGGGCCACCAGCAGCGGCATTCCGCGCAGGACCACCGCCCGTACCAGCTCAAACAGGACCATGGAAGCGGAAAGGATGGCGGTGAACGCCCCCAGCCCGAAAAGGAAAGGTTCGATCAATTCTCTGAAAATGTAGCGATCAATGGTTTTTATCAAAGTTCAAATTCTTCGCCCAGGTAGAACTTTTTGGCTTCTTCGCTTTTGGCGATCACATCTGAATTACCCGCGACTAAGATTTCTCCTTTATGAATAATGTAAGCGTGATCGGTGATGGCCAGGGTTTCACGAACATTATGGTCGGTGATCAAAATCCCGATCCCTTTTTCTTTGAGCTTGATGATGATCTGCTGCAGGTCGGCAACCGTTTTCGGGTCGATGCCGGTGAAAGGCTCGTCCAGCAGCAGGAAAGCGGGATTGATGGAGAGCGCGCGGGCGATCTCCACCCTTCGCTGCTCTCCGCCGGAAAGAGAATATGCCTTTTGCTTGCGCAGAGGGGTTACTCCCAGCTCGTCCAGCAAAGAGACCAACCGGGTTTCGTATTCCTTTCTGGGGATCTCGGGCATCAGCTCCCAGAGGATCAAAATGTTCTCTTCCACCGTTAATTTCCTAAAGATGGATGGCTCCTGCGGAAGATAACCGATGCCGAGCTGCGATCGCTTGTGCATCGGGAAGTGGGTGAGGTCGCTGTCGCCGAGGAAAACTTTCCCGGAGTTGGGGCGTATCAATCCCACCACCATGTAAAAAGTCGTGGTCTTTCCCGCTCCGTTCGGACCGAGCAGACCAACGACTTCGCCCTGATTTACATCAATGGAAACCCCGTTAACTGCCGTTTTAGCTCCGTAATTTTTTATTAATTTTTCAGTTTTAAGATGCATATTTTACTCCTTAAGCGTTCGTGAATTTTATTAATTCTTCCAGCTTGCGACAAGCTGCTCCCGCATCAATTGATTCCGCCGACATTTTTAAGCCTTGCTTTAAGTCTTTTGCCTTTCCGCCGACAAAAATGGCCGCGGCGGCGTTCAGCAAAACCACTTCGCGCTTTGCCCCTTTTTCTTCATTTTTTAGGATCTCAATAGCGATCTCGGCATTTTCTTCGGCACTGCCACCGAGGATTTCTTCGCGCTTCGCGCGGCGGACCCCAAAATCTTCGGGCTTGATGAAGTAGGTTTCAATTTTTCCTTCGCGCAGATGCGCTACTTTAGTTTTATCTGAAACTGAAATCTCATCCAGACCGTCCATCCCGTGAACCACCAGGGCGTGTCTGGTCCCAAGATTTTTTAGGACTTCGGCCATGGTCTCGGTCAAATCCGGCCGAAAGACTCCCAAAACCTGGGCAGAAGCGCGGGCCGGGTTGGTGAGCGGTCCCAAAATATTGAAAACCGTACGGATGCCGATCTCTTTTCGGGTAGGGGCGGCAAAGCGCATGGCTTTATGGAAATTGGGGGCAAAAATAAATCCGATACCTACTTCATTTATACATTCCTCGACTTTTTTGGGTTCGATATCGATTTTTACTCCCAGCGCCTCCAGCACATCGGCCGAGCCGCAGCGGGAGGAGACCGAGCGGTTTCCATGTTTGGCGATGGGGACTCCCGCTCCGGCGGCGACCAGGGCGGAAACGGTTGAAATGTTGAAGGTGCCCGAAACGTCGCCTCCGGTACCGCAGGTATCTACCAGATTTTGGGAGTGAGGGAAAATATTTACGGCGTGCTCCCGCATTTTTTCAGCAAAACCGGTGATCTCTTCGGGGGTTTCGCCCTTGATCCTCAGGGCGGTGATCAAGGCGGCAATCTGAGAGGGAGTGGCGTCGCCGCGCATGATGGTATCCATCGTCAAAGCGGATTCTTCGCGCGTTAAATGGTGGCCTTCGACAACTTTCTTGATGGATTCTTTAATCATGCTATAATAGCCATTATATTGTGAAAGTAATCACTTTTCAAGAGATTATTGAAAGGCTGAACCGCTACTGGGCTGACGGCGGCTGCGTGATCCGCCAACCCTACGATCTGGAAAAGGGAGCGGCGACCATGTCCCCCGCTACCTTCTTCGGCGTGCTGGGCGAGAAACCCTGGAAAGTCGCCTATATCGATCCGGTGAGGCGCCCAACCGATGGGAGATATGGGGAAAATCCTAACCGCCTCTTTCATTATTTCCAATATCAAGTGATCCTTAAGCCTTCTCCCATTGATGCGCAAGATCGATACCTCGACTCGCTTCGTTCACTCGGTATAAATCCGGCCAAACACGATGTCCGCTTTGTCGAAGACAACTGGGAATCGCCGACGCTGGGCGCCTGGGGGACAGGGTGGGAGGTCTGGGCGGAAGGGATGGAGATCACGCAGTTCACTTATTTTCAGGAGTGCGGCGGCTATCCCTGCAAACCGGTGTCAGTAGAGCTCACCTACGGGCTGGAGCGGATCGCCATGTTCATCCAGCGAGTTGACAATATTTTCAAAATCGCCTGGAATGAAAGCGTGAAATATGGAGACCTCTATTTAGCACAGGAGCAGGAACATTCACGCTACAACTTTGAAGCGGCGGATATCGATGCTCTGAATGCGCTCTTTCAAAGTTATGAGAAAGAAGCCCTGCGCTTGATGGACCAGAATTTGGTGCTGCCGGCTTATGATTACATGCTTAAATGTTCGCATACTTTTAATCTGCTGGATGCGCGGGGAGCGATCTCGGTTTCCGAGAGGATGGCCTTTATCCTTCGCATTCGCAAATTAGCCCGAAGGTGCGCAAAATTATATGTTGAACGCTCTGCTTGAAATTGGTTGCGAGGAGATCCCGGCCCGCTTTATGCCGGGGTTTTTGGCGGATCTAAAAGCTAAAGCCAGGGAGAAGCTTGAACGGGAGAGGATCGGCTTTGGCGAAGTTAAAACTCTGGGGACCTGCCGCCGCCTGACCTTGTATATTGAAAATATTGCTCCGAAGCAGAAAGATCTAATTGAAGAGATGAAGGGCCCGCCGGCCGAAGTCGCTTTTGATGCTTCCGGGAAACCTACTCCGGCGGCGATCGGTTTTGCCAGAGCGCAAAAGATCTCCCTCAAACAGCTGACGGTACGCACGGTCGGCCCCAAGAATTATGTTTTTGCCAGGGTCATCCGAAAGGGAAAACCGACCGAGAAAATTTTGCAAACGCTTTTCCCGGACCTGATCACTTCGCTGTATCAGCCGCTTTCCATGCGCTGGGGAGACCTTGACTTCAAATTTATTCGCCCCATCCACTCTCTGCTGGCGTTGTGCGGAAAGAAGGTCGTTAAGTTTAAGCTGGCAGGAATCGAATCCTCTGATCGGACGTTTGGACACCGCTACTACAAGCTCAAAACTCAAAACTCAAAGCTCAAAATTGCGGAGCTATCATTATATAAAAATTTGCTCAATAAGCTTGGAGTAATCGTGGATCAGGATGAAAGAAGGGAATTCATAAAGAAGAAGGTGGAGGCGGCGGCGGGGAAAGTCGGGGCGAGGGCATTAGTGGAAGAAGATTTGCTGACGGAAGTCACCTTTCTGGTCGAGGAGCCCGAAGTTTATGTGGGAGCTTTTAATAAAGATTATCTTAACCTTCCGCCGGAAGTTTTGATCACTTCGATGAAAAAAAATCAAAAATATTTTCCGCTGCTGAACAAAGAGGGGAAGATGCAGGCAAGGTTCGCGGTGGTCACCGATGGCTGCAAGAATCCCGGCGTGGTGGCGGGGAACCAAAAAGTCCTTTCGGCCCGGCTCTCCGACGCCCGCTTTTTCTTTGAAGAAGATAAAAAGCAGCCCCTGCGGATGCGGCTGCCTGACCTGGAAAGAGTGGCTTTCTTTGAAAAATTAGGGAATATGTATCACAAGGGCGAAAGGGTGGGGAAGCTCTCGGAATGGATCGGGAAAAGGTGGGGGCAAGATGAGAATGGGATCAAGATCAGCCGGCGGATCGCCGAACTGGCCAAAGCCGACCTCACCACCAAAATGGTCTATGAATTTCCCGAACTGCAAGGAGTGATGGGGAGAGAATATGCCCTGCTCTCGGGTGAAGACGCCAAGGTAGCAGAGGGGATCTTTGAACATTACCTGCCGCGGTTTGCCGAAGATAAACTTCCGCTATCTCGGGAAGGAACTGTGGTCGCGATGGCGGATCGGATCGATTCGGTGGTGGGAGCTTTTGCGGCCGGCTACATTCCCACCGGCTCCGAAGATCCTTACGGGATCCGCCGGGCGGTGCATGGCATTATCCGGATCATGCTTGAAAAAAAATTAGACCTTCTGCTCGACGAAGCCATCGAGCACGCTTATAAATTGTACGAGCCGGTTTTCCTGGGGTACCTTTTCAACCAGGGCGAAACCGGTTACCGGGAATTTCCAAGGATCAAACAAGAGATCCTGGCTTTCGTCGCCAGCCGGCTCCGGCCGCTCCTGCTGGAGAGTGGGATCCGCTACGATGTGGCGGATGCCGCGCTTTTTAGTTTTAACGACATTCTGGATACCTGGGAAAAGGCTGCGGCGATCAACCCTTTGGTGAAAGAAGGGTGGTTCCCGGGAATAGCGGCTTCGGCCGATCGCTTAAGCCGGATCGCCGCTGCTGCTCCGCGCGAGCAGGTGCTGGAGCACGATCTCGTTGAAAAAGAGGAGAAGGAGCTCTACGATCTTTATTTAAAAGTAAACTGGGAAGTTAACGAGAAAATAAAAAATGAAATGTGGGCGGAGGCGGCGCGGGACCTCTCAAAGCTTACCGATCCGATCGAGACCTTTTTTGATAAAGTGCTGGTAATGCATGAAGATGAGAGATTAAAGCTGAACCGGCTGGCGCTGTTGAAATCGCTGGAAAAGCTTTATTTATCGGTGGCTGATTTTAGGAAGATAGTGATCGAAGGGAGAAAGAAGCAATAACTCCCTTGACAAATAAGGCTCCATTGTTATAATCCAAGCATATTTAACATAAAAGGAGGTGAAATGAATGAAGAAAACAATTGCATTTTTATTGGCAGTGGCTTTTGTTATTTCGCTGGCGGTTGAAACCTTTGCTCAAAGGGACCCGGCCGAAGAACTGGCGGCCGTCAGGGGCTATCTAAAAACCCTGGATGTGAAGCTCGTCAAATACAAAAAGATAAAAGGGCCCAAGGCCGCGGCAACGCTTAAAAACCTGAGAGCGCAGAAGGTCGCGACGCTGAAGCGGCTGGCCATTTTGAAGGCTCAGGCCGAAGCCGCCGTTGCGCCGCCGCCACCGCCGATGGCACCGGTACCGCCACCACCGCCGCCAGTTGTGGTTAAACCAGCACCGGCTAAAGCAGCCGCGCTGTTTGGTCTGGGCTGGAATACGAACTGGACGGGAACCTATCTCAACACCGGTCACGGCAAAATTTCCGGTGCTCTGGGCGCCAGAGTCGATCTGGTGCTCGATGACGTGTGGGGACTTGGTTCGATGGTCGGCCTCTCCGCCAATTCACTAAAGTGGTGTATTGGTATAGGCGGACTCTACGGAGTGGACAGTTATAATAAAACAATAAAGGCCATTCCGTTGTTCCTGGGGGCAACTCTGGATCTGCCGGCGAGCATGTTTGTCGGTGGAAACGTAAACTACACTCTCTACGGAACCGGCAGGACCTCCGGACCTTACGGAGTTGAAGCTTTCGTGGGCTATAAAAGAGATTTCGGTTTAGGTCTGGGAAAGACTGCGGTTCAAATCGGCTGGAGCGCGATCCGCGCGGGTGGATCACCGGCTATCGTTTCTGCCAAGGGACTGACGCTTTCCGTTGGTCAGGCATTAGTTTTGTAAAAAGAGCGGGACCTGATTCTTTTAAAGGGAACATGGACACTTTAATTGACGGGTCCCGTTTCTTTTTGCATAAAAGCGCCTTGACAAAAATACGCCCCCGGCTATAATAACGTTAGAATTTTAAAATTTTTTGAGGGAGGGTAAAAAATGAGAAAGGGCAATTTAGCTTTCTGGTCCTTGGTTGCGGTTCTGGTGATCGGTTTGGGAGTTGGGTTGAGCGGTTGCGGCGACATCGGCGCCCCCGATGCGACGACGGTAATAGCAACCACGACCACTACGACCACTTCAACCTCGACCTCGACTTCAACCACAACTTCTACTACGACCTCGACTCTGCCTCACATATCGGGGAAGGTAGTTTTTTCGGGAACGACGGACGGAATAAAGGGCGGCGTTAGCCTTCAGATAGGCGGACCGGGGATCGGAACCTTAGTGGTAACTACCGATGCCGACACGGGGTATTATGAGACTCCTCATTTGGCGGCATCGGGAACTTTTAATATTTCTCTATTAGTAACCAAAGAAGGGTGGACCATTGATGGAATAAGTGTAAACTACACGGGCGGCACCAAGTCTAACCAAAATTTAGTTGCGACCCCGGAAAGCTGGGAGATATTGCATGTGGGCGGAGGAAGCAACTTGAACGCAATCATGAGTAATGAAGCAAACGCTACCATGATGGCAGTGGGCGGTGGAAGTTCCATCATATTGAAGGCTTCCTCTCCCTACACCACCTGGACCAGCGTATCATCTCCAACCAATGAAGCGCTAATCGCTATGTTCGGCAAAACAGAAAATATAATCGTTGATAGATTAGCAGGGATGTTCATAAGCACGAACGATGGTGCTACTTGGGATTTTGCGGATTTATCCGGGATGGGATTTCCTAACCCTCTAACCAACGAAGCTGTTTCCGACGTTGAATTGGCTGGAATGGGTAAAGTAATTTATGTGACTGAAACCGGAAAAGTAATAAAGTCCCCCGACATGACATCATTCTATGACATAACTCCTCCGGGCGGCGCATTCATCAATGGATTAGGGCGTGAGATTATGGGCGTTGATGGCACCATAGAAGTAGTGGGCAACAACGGGGCTGCTTATAAGACTGAAAATGGCGGGACTTCGTGGGAAGCATTTGGACCGGCTACAGCCCAGGATCTGAGTCAAGGTTACATAGTTTCAGGCTATGGCTACCTGGTTTCACGAGGCGGAACCATTTTTGCAACTACTGACGAAGCAGCAACCTGGCAAGAAGAGCTTAGTGGTCTTCCCTACCCGCTTAATGGCATCAGTTTGATCGGCGACTCAAATACTCCGTCTGTATTAGGAGGCAACGGGTTGATCATGCGGCGGATTTATTAATACTTCTCGGTTTTATTCAAACCATAAAAGGGCGGGAGCGATCCCGCCTTTTTCTTATTTCCGGCCACGAACTTGACAAAAATGCGCACCGCGTTATAATTGCGATAAGAATTGAATTTTTTTGAGGGAGGGAAAAATGATGAAAAAGGGCAAACTGGTTTTCTGGTCTCTGATCGCGGCGCTTTCGGTGGGTGCGGGAGTTGCGCTGAGCGGGTGCGGCGACATCGGCGCGCCGGATGTGCCGGCAACTGTGGCAACCACCACTACCACCACTTCAACTAGCACTTCAACTAGCACTTCAACCTCAACCAGCACTTCAACCTCAACTACAACTATGGTTTCCGGCCAAATTACCGGCACAGTTACCTGGGAATGGACTGGAGTGGCTACTCCGGAGATGCGTTATGGGATTCTTTTTTTAGTTGTGTCAACTAGCGAAACGTTTAAACCGGATTCTTCGACCGTTACTCAAGAGATGTTCAGCGTTTCAACCGGTGAGACCAGTAAGAATTATGTTGTGAGCAATTTGACTGATGCCACAGATTATTATATTTTTGCGCTTTTAGAAGTTGCAACGCAGGAATCTAGAGACCCAATAACCGGCGATAAAGTTGGGGAATTTTCCGATGGGCATTTTGTTGATATGCTTACCGGAACACCCGAAGCTATTCAACCTCCGGCTATAGGAAAGGATTTTAATTTGCTCGATATCATACCGTAGCAAATATCTTTGCTGATAAAAGGGCGGGAGCGATCCCGCTCTTTTTGTGAGAGGATATAAGGGAATCAGGGAATAAGGATTTGGGAATTGGGATATAAGGCGATTAGGAAGATAATTCCCAATCACCCATTCTCCAATTCTCCAAATGCTGATATCCTTGTTTCCTAATCACCTTAAGTCGCCTCTTTTTCTCTTTAAGTAATTAATGTAGCCATTAATGCCTTGAATCAAGCCCCGATATTCATTGAATATTCTTTCGGAAATATCTTGCCCAATATAGTTTTTCTTTTCCATCTTCAAAATATGGTTTTGTGTTTCACCGCTCTCTTTCCGAGCATCATAAAATCGATTAATCTTATCTTTATAATGGTAAGAAGTATATCCTTCGGCAATATTATCCGGCACTGAAGAAGAAGAGCGCCTGGCCTGATCTGTTAATTGGAATTTCTCATCTCTTGGCAAGCTCCTGCACAGATCGTGAACCGCCAACATAAGTCTTATTGCTTCCTGCCAAATCTTTAGGTCTCTAAAAGTAGGCATTTATCTTCACTCCTTTATCCCAAGTTCCCTAATCCCCAAATCCTGTTTTCCTAATTCCCTGATAACCTAGCAATATTATTGCCACGCTCAGAGGGGAGGGAAGTGGCGAAATTTCGTCATTGAGAGACGGTTCGCAATCTTGTATAATGTCTAAGATGAATTCGATGATAAAAAAACTTGCCTGTCTTTTGATCCTGACCCTTTGGCTGGGGAGTGCCGCCTTTGCCAGCTACATAAGCCTGAACACAACCCTTTCATCCAAAGTAGAAAATAATAATCTTAAAGTGACAGTGTCGGTAGTTAACAAGGGCGACGAGTCGGCCTTCAATGTTCAGGCGGAGATCAAAGTTGGGAAGAAAGACGTTTTATTATCTAAAACCTCTGAATTGCCGGTTAACGGAATTTATAAAGTAGAAGAAGCCTTTAGGCTTTCCCTCGCCAAACCCGGCACCTATCCCCTTACGTTAATAATGCATTATACTGACGCCAACCAATATCCTTTTTCGGCCCTGACCGGCCAGACCTTTACCTACCGGCAGGAGGCGGTTTCGCCCATTTTCGGACAGCTTAAATCAACCTCTTTTTCAAAAGAAGGGCAGCTAAAGTTAGTGCTTAAGAACAGCGGCGATGCGGGAATAAAGACCAATACTTATTTAGTGGCGCCCGGAGAATTGACGGTTGCGGAAAAATCCCTCAGCCTCGCGGTTGCTTCCAAATCCGAGCAAAGCGGGAGCTTTGCGGTAAAGAACTTTTCCGCCCTCTCGGGCAGCACATACCAGGTCTTTGCCATTTCTGAATTTGAAGATCAAAGTTTGCATTACACCAGCATTTCACCCGGGACGGTTAAGATCGTCGAGAGGCAGGAGATCTTTGGCCTGAGCTATGCCACTCTTTTCTTTATCCTGGCGATGCTGATCATAATTTTCATCGGCGCTCAATTTTTTAAATGGAACAAGAGTTAAACCGGAAACCTTCATTCGCGGGTTTCCTCGGAATCGACCTGCTGATCCTGTTTTTGATTTTTATCTTCCTGGTCAGCTTCTTTGAGCCCAAATACATGCTGTCGAAGACCATCACCACCGGAGGCGACACCGGCTCCCATTATTACACCGCGGTTTATTTGAAAGACGTTCTGATCCCTCACGGCAAGATCATGGGCTGGCTGCAGGGCAATTACGCTGGCTTTCCGCTCTTCTACCATTACTTTCCGCTTCCTTTTCTTATTATGGTTTTATTGAGTTATATTATCCCGATGCAGATCGCATTTAAGATCGTTTCGGTCCTGGGTGTATTTTTACTCCCGCTTTGCGTTTACCTTGCTTTTCGCCTGCTCGAATACGAATTCCCCATACCCATTCTGGGGGCGCTCTTTGCGCTTCCTTTTCTTTTCATGGAAGCGAACAGCATGTGGGGGGCGAATATTCCCTCAACCCTGGCCGGTGAGTTTTCCTACGGGATAGGAATTTCACTCCTGTTTTTATTTTTTGGCACCCTCTATTCTGGAATCATAAACCAGAACAAAATATTGTTGAACGCTTTTCTGGTATTTTTGCTCGGCTTGAGCCACGGCTATGCAATTATATTTTCGGGCGTTATCGGTTCTTATTTTCTTTTAACGAGGAAACACTTTTGGGAGAATTTTAAATACTTATTTTATGTTTATAGCTTAGGATTTTTACTCCTTGGTTTTTGGATAATTCCATTCTTTGGAACGCTTCCCTGGGTGACGGAATATGTGACCGCCTGGTATATCAAGTCGATCTTTGAGGTGCTTCCGCGGATCCTGTGGCCATTCCTGATCTTAAGCGCAGGGGCTCTTTTCCTCAATCTTTTTGACCGCCGCAGCTGGTACTTTGCTTACAACGCGGCGCTTTGCATTATCTTATATTATGTAAGCCCGCGGATCGGCATGCTGGATATCCGGTTCATTCCTATCCTGCAGATCTTTGCCGTTATCTTTGGCGCGACCTTTCCGCTGGTATTCTTAAAAGAAATGAAATACCGGGAAATCCTGCCGGGGATCGCCCTGCTGGCGGTTGCACTCTGGGTGGCTTTTAACGTTTCTTTTATTAAAAGCTGGATCGTCTGGAACTACTCCGGATTCGATGGAAAGAACACCTGGCCGCTTTATAGGGAGATCAATGATTATTTGAGCCAGAACGGGAAGGGGCGGGTGGTTTACGAGCACTCGCCGCTGCACAATGCTTTCGGCACCGAGCGAGCCTTTGAATCGCTTCCCCTCTTTGCGAAAAGATACACGCTGGAAGGCCTTTACATGCAGTCTTCCATCAGTTCGCCCTTTATTTTCTATATTCAATCCGAGATCTCCAAAGTTTGTTCCGGCCCCTTTCCGCAGTATAAATATTCCGGTTTAAACACCCCGAACGCGATTCCACACTTGAAGCTGTTCAATGTTACCCAGTACATCGTTCGCTCGCCGGAAGCGAAGAAAATGGCGGCGGCTACACCCGAACTCAAACTTGAGAAGCGGTTTGGCGAGTATGAAATTTACCGTTTAACAACCAATGACGGCAGATATGTTGTTCCATTAAACCATCAGCCAGTCCTTTTCAAGACCACTAACTGGAAGCGTGACTTTTTCGAATGGTTCCGGAGGAATGATCTGTTAGATGTTAATTTAGTGTATGTTCCTGATCTCTATGCCTCGTATTCCCCACACTTAAGTGTGGGGAATAATAATGTAAAACTAACTGCGAATGATCTCTCGAATCTTCCGAAAATACCGATCGCATTTAAAAATAAACCGGAAATTGAGGAACATATCGGGGACGAGGGAATCGAATTCACGTCCAATTTGATCGGCTATCCGCATTTAATTAAGATTTCCTACCATCCCAACTGGCAGGTAGAGGGAGCAGACAGGATTTATCTGGTCTCGCCCTCTTTTATGCTGGTTTATCCCAAGCAAAACCACGTTCGGCTTTATTTTGGCAAAAACGGCTTAAATTATGTCGGCGAGGGGATGACGCTTATCGGTCTGTCAATCTTCCTTATTTCTGGTATAATTTATCTTGCCTATGGCAGGAGAAGTTAAACTCTCAATAGTCGTTCCGGTTTATAACGAAGAGGGGAATCTGCACGCGCTCTACGACCGCCTTTCTGCGGTTTTAAAAAATCAAAATCTTTCTTACGAAATCATTATGGTTGACGATGGCAGCACCGATCGCTCATTGGAGAAGATGTCGGAGCTCAATCGGAAGGATCAGCGGATCAAAGTGATCAGTTTCTCAAAAAACTTTGGCCACATGATCGCTCTCTCTGCCGGTTTGGATCACGCTGCCGGTGACGCGGTGATAACTCTCGACGCCGACCTTCAGCACCCGCCGGAGCTGATCCCGAAACTGATAGAAAAGTGGAAAGCCGGCGCGGAAGTGGTTAACACTCTGCGGAAAGAAACCAGAGGGGCGGGGGCTTTCAAAAACATTTCGGCCGGTTTGTTTTATTGGTTAATTAACAAAATCGCCAGAATCAACCTCCCTCCCAGCGCAGCGGACTATCGTTTGCTGGATCGAAAAGTGGTTGAAACCATCAAACAGGTTCATGAGCGCTCCCGATTTCTGCGCGGATTGATCAGCTGGGTCGGTTTTAAACAGGAGTTTATCGAATATCAAGCTGATCCGAGGTTTGCAGGGAAGACTAAGTATTCGATCGGGCGCATGATTTCCTTTGCGCTCGATGGCATTACTTCTTTTTCTTCTTTTCCGCTTAGACTATCGACCTATTTAGGTTTGATGGTCGCATTCCTAAGTTTCCTCTACATCTTGTACGCGGTCTACGTGCGCATCTTTACGCAACAGGCGATCGAGGGCTGGGCTTCGGTTCTGGTCACGGTGCTTTTCATCGGCGGCATCCAGCTGATCTTCCTCGGCATTATCGGTGAATACCTGAGCCGGGTTTATGAAGAAACCAAAGGGAGGCCGCTTTACATTATCAGCCAGAAGATCGGGTTTTAATGGATCAAGAAACGCCTTCTTTTTTATCTATAATTGAAAATTACAAAAGATTATTTACCACTATTTTTAGCTTTTTTCGGAAGTTAAATTATCGAAAATATATTTTTTACGTGCTTTTGGTTGCGGTGGTTTATTACGTTCTTATTTTTTCTGCCGCTTCGATCCTGAGTCAGGAGACTTTTTCCACCGCCGCGTACGATGTTGGTTTGTACGACCAGGGAATCTGGCTGATTAGCCGCTGCTTAGCGCCCTTTACCACCATCAAGGGGGTTTATCTTTTTGGCGATCACGCCGCCTTTTATTCTCTCTTGATCGCGCCGCTGTTCTGGATCTGGAATAATATCAATTTCCTTTATATTTTTCAGACGGTCCTGCTGGCGCTGGGAGCCATTCCTCTGTTCATTTACGCCCGCGCAAAGCTCAACAGCCGCTTTTTGGCCCTGACGATCGCCCTGTCTTACCTGCTTTTTCCCGCCCTGCAAAATATGAATCTGGAAAACTTTCATCCCGAAGCCGCATCGGTTTTCTTTGTTATCTGCACGCTTTACTTTCTGCTAAAAGAGGAATTCAATCTTTTTTATCCGTTTGCGGCGCTGTCAATTCTGGGCAAGGAAGATATCGGGATCACAGTCGCCTTCGTGGGATTGTATTTATTGTTTTTCAAAAAAAACATCCGACACGGCATTATCACTCTGATAATCGGAGCGGGCTGGTACCTTTTGGCCTCCAGAGTCATCATGCCGGCATTCAACGGCATTAATATTTTTTCTTCCCAGCCCATGGTTTATTCCTACTGGTTCCAGGGGCTGGCCGCCAATCTTTTCAATCCTAACTACTACTGGTCCAATTTTATTAATCCCGAGAGCATCAAATATTTTTTTAATTTGCTGCTACCTCTTGCTTTCATTCCCCTGCTCGGTTTCCGCGTTTTGGTCCTTGCCCTCCCGGCGCTGACGATCAATGTCCTGGGCGGCGGATATCTGCGCTCGATCGATTTTCATTACAATTACGTTGTGATCGCAGTTGTCTTTTTTGCCCTGATTGAAGGTCTTTATTTTATCAATGAAAAAATATTAAAAGAAAGGCGGTTAGGTAAAGATGTGGTCATTATCTTGGGAGCTGTTATTCTTGGATTTGCGTTCGGGTCTAATAATTATCTGAGCCAGCTTCCGTTTAATAGACACTGGACAATCTTAAAAGAAAAATTCCATTATTTAAAATCGGACGCCGTCAAGATAAGGAATGAAGCCTTAAAAGTGATCCCAGGAGAAGCCAGAGTCTCAGCTTCCTACCTTCTGGTTACGCACTTGACCCATCGCAAGGAAATTTATATGTTTCCCAATCCCTTCCGGGCAACCTATTGGAATATGTGGTTCAGGGAAGGGAAGGATATCCCGTCTTCTGAGGGGCGGGTGGATTATATCATGGCGGATAAGACCAGCCACACCGGAGAAGACAGGTTAATATTGAACTATCTTTTAAATTCATCATATTATGAAGAGATTTACCAAAATGATCCGATTCTAATTTTAAAACACACTGATTATAAAAGGGTGGCCAATCTGGGAGCGAATTATATTTTGTTCGACGGGAAGCAGAAAATAAAAAGCAAAGGCATATTTTCCATGCTGTATTTTCCGGATTCTAATTATTATTTTCGGAATTTATTGGGGGAAGAAGTTCTGGCTGAGAAACGGTTTGCGCTTGAGATGTTCGGGTATCTTTTTATCCCCGAAAATGATCAATATAAATTTGAAATTCAAACCGACGGGCAATATCTGATGGAGGTGGACGGCAAAGCAGCCATGGCTACCCAAAATCTAAGCAAAGGATTCCATAGATATAAGATCAAATATTTAAATAATAATAACCGATATGGTTTGAAAATTATTTTACATCCTTTTCGCGGGCAGGCTTATATCATTCCCGACCAGCATCTTCGACTAATATACTCTCCGCAAGAATTTAATGATTTTATGAGAAAGGCCAAAGAAAAACGCCGGGAACATGAAGAATTTATACGCAATCTGCCGAATAAAGTTTTAAACGGAGGATTTGAATCGGTCATGGGAGACCTTCCCAGGGACTGGCGGCTGGAGTGCTGGCAGGCCGAGAACGCCATTTGTTCATATGAGGTAGATTCGAAATATAAAGTTAAAGGTAAATATTCCGCTAACATTGAGCATAGGGGGAAAGCGGATTCGCGCTGGGTGCAGGAGACAGAAGTTAAACCGAATACAAACTATAAACTTTCAGGCTGGATCAAGACGGTCGGGGTGGGGGGCGAGGGCGCCGGTGCCTCGATTCAGATTCAGGATACGGCCATCAAAACCGAAGTGCTTTCCGGAACGCGTGACTGGACCTATGTTGAGGTTGAGTTCAAGACCGGTCTAGAGCAAAAGAGCGTGAAAGTCTCCTGCCGGCTGGGAGACTACGGGGCGATCAATACCGGCACCGCTTATTTTGATGACATCATTATGAAAGAAATAGTATCGTTGGATGAGTGAGTAGATGCGCGTACGAATAATTTTAATTTTGTTGCTGATTCTTTCTCTTCAGATTGCACTGCGGCTTCCCTACCTCAGCGAGCCGCTGGAGCGGGATGAAGGCGCTTACGCCTACATCGCGCAGAGAATTTTAGCCGGTGAGCTGCCTTATCGCGACGCCTACGACAACAAGCCTCCCGGAGTATATTATATCTACGCCGGCGTATTTAAAGCTTTTGGCGACACCTTCTCGGTCCTTCGAAATTTTGCTCTTTTCTTCAGTTTACTTATTACCCTTTCGGTTTTTGCGGTCGGTTATCTGATCTGGGGAGGAGCGGGAGGGCTGATCTCGGCCTTTCTTTACGCGCTTTTTTCCGGCGGTCCCTACGTCCAGGGCACATCGGCCAATACTGAAACTTTCATGGTCTTCCCGCTGCTTTTGGCGCTCTTCTTTTTCATGCTTGCCGCAAAGAAGCCCGAAGACAAATTAAATTTATTTATTGCCGGTTTTTTCTCCGGGATGGCGCTGATGATCAAACAGGCGGCGGTTTTTAATTTTCTTGCCTTGCTTTTATTCTCTTTTATTTTGCCCGGACAGGATCTAAAAGGACGCGTGAAAAGTGGGACGGTGTTGTTCCTCGGTTTTATGATCACTCCGGTTGTCTTTCTTCTTTATTTTTGGCTGAAAGGCGCATTGCCGGATCTTTTGAACGCGGTGATCCTGGATAACCTGAGTTTCGTCGGCGGGCGGGCCTGGCATTGGAGCTATATTCCAACCATTATTTTGCGGGAGAATTCGATCCTGTGGATCCTGGCGATCTCTTCCGCGGTCTATATTTTTTATCGGGATCGAAAATTTAAGCTTCTGGTCCTGGCGGGATGGGCCATCTTTTCCCTTGCCGGGATCTTTGCCGGTAAATCATTTTTTGGCCATTACTTTATTCAGGCGCTCCCGGGACTGGCGCTTCTTTCTTCTTATGCGAGCATAAGATTCTTTAATAAGCCTCCAGATTTTCTTTCCCGCTCGATAATCTATCTGTCTTTCTTTGCTCTGCTGTTGATCATTTTAAGCTTTCAGATTGATTTTATGCTCTCTTCCCCCGATGAGATCTCTCTTAAAAAGTACGGTATTCCTAATTTTGTGATCGCAAAACCGGTGGCGGATTACATTAAATCGAATACCAGTCCGGAAGATCCGATTTATGTCTGGGGAGCGGAAGGCGAGATTTATTTTTATGCCCAAAGGAAGTCCTCCTCAAAATACTTTTATTATTATCAGCTAGAGAAATCAGGCCAGCTGCGATCACGGTTAATGGAAGATTTGAGGCGGAACAAGCCAAAATATTTGATCTGGACCAATCCTGCGGCGGGATTCGCTGAGCTATCAAATCATGTCAGCTTGGATTATAGCAAAGATAAATCTTTCGGAATCTGGCAGATATGGAAAAGAAAAAAATAGTAGTTATCATGCCGGCTTACAATGCCGAGAAGACCCTCGAAAAGACATTCAGGGATATCCCCAAAGACCGGGTGGACGAGGTAATTTTGGGAGACGACCATTCAACTGATCGCACCGCCGAAATTGGCCGCTCCCTCGGCATAAGAGTCCTTCAAACTCCCCGCAACCTCGGCTATGGAGGAAATCAGAAAATGCTTTACCGGGAAGCGCTGGCCCGCGGAGCGCAGATAATTGTGATGGTCCATCCCGACTGGCAGTACGATGCGACCAAAATTCCCGACCTGGTTCAACCTATTTTGGATGGGTCAAGAGACGTGATGCTAGGGTCGCGCATCCTGAGCGGGGCGGGGGGAATGCCTTTTTATAAATATATTTCGAACCGCTTTCTCTCCTGGGTGGAAAACCTTACTTTTAGACTTAATCTTTCCGAATACCACACCGGTCTGCGCGCTTTCAGCCGGAAAGTTCTGGAAACGATCCCCTACGGACTAAACTCCAATGATTTTGTTTTTGATACGGAAGTCCTGGCGGAAATTGCCGCTTTTGGCTTCAGGGTGGGGGAGATCCCCATTCCCTGCCGCTATTTCCCCGAAGCTTCGGAGATTAACTTCTGGCGCAGCACCGTCTACGGACTGCAGACCCTTTGGGTCTGCGCCAAGTTTGTATTGCTCGGCTGGCCGCCGCGTGATAAAATCACTGCCAGATGAAAAGCAGTGGGTTTACGATCATGGAATTGGTGATCGTTATGATTGCCGTCGGCATTTTATCGGTGGTGACGATCGTGGCGACCACCCGCGCCATTCGACAGATACAACTGGGGAGCGCGACCGATAAGATGGTCTCCGACCTGCGCTACGCCAAATCCATGGCCAGCGGCACCGCCAAGTGGTACGGGATCAGCGTTGAGGTCAGCCCTCTCAATCAGTATACCATCTATACCACCACCGGCACCCGGGACACTGTTGCTGCCAATCCGGCAAAATTTCAAAGTAATTTCATCATAAATTTGAACACTGATTACGGCGTGGTCATTGGCAGTGTCAATATCGCCGGCGGGAAAAAAGTTGAATTCAGCCCGCTAGGGACGCCCTATGATGACCGATACGGCACGGCTTTGACGGCCGACGGAGTAATAACCTTAAGCAAAGAATCGATCAGCAGAACCATTCTCATCTCGCCCAATACGGGAAGAATATTTATCCAATGAAAAATAGACGCGGATTGACGATTGTCGAAACCGTTATCGGCCTGACCATAATGGCGATCGCTTTTTACGCCCTGATCGGCGTATTTGTCACCCTGCTGCCGAGGAGCGCCCGGATCGAGACCATCAATAAAAAGGCCTACCTGGCGCAGGAAAAAATCGAGGAATTCCTGACCCGCGATTTCGGGAGTCTCTCCAGCACGCCCGAAACCAGCTTCCCCGGCAGTTTCTCCGATTTCAAATATTCGATCCTGGTTACTTATGTGACTACTTCCGATGTTAATACCCAGGTAGCGGGGCCGACTAATTTTAAGAATATCAAAGTGTTTGTATGGGGCGGGGGAGTCGACCCCCAGCTGAGCGTCGAAGTGGTGAGTCTGGTGACAAGTTATGAAGTTATTATGCCATAAAAAAAGCCTGCCTGCCGGCAGGCAGGGTTATACTTTGATTGAAGCAGTTGTGGTCCTTATGCTTCTCTCCATCATTGCCTTTGGTTTCGGCAATTTTATCATAACTTCCATGCAGTCTTCGGTGTTTATTTCCGGAAGAGAGACCGTTACCAATAACGCCCGATCGGGCATGAACCGGATGGTGGCGGAGCTGATGAGGATCAACCGTACACAGAATATTTTGGTCGCGGCCACAGCCGAATGCCAGTTCCGGGATCTTGATAGCAGTTTGATAGATTTTAAACAAAGCGGCACCAACCTGCTTCGCAATAGCGATGTTCTCGCGACCGGGCTGGGGAGTCCGGAAGGTTTGCGCTTTACCTATCTCAATCAGAGCGGCAGCGTGACCGGGGTGATACAGAACATCCGCAGTATTCGAGTCTGGTTGTTTCTCTCTTCAGGCGGAAGGATTGCAACGCTTGAGTCTTCCGCCCGCATAAGGAATATCTGATGAAAAAAGAGCCAAACGGGCAGGTTATTGTTGCGGCGGTTTTTGTGCTGGTGATCGTTGCTCTGCTCGGGATCGTGGCGGTTTCGATCCTTTCCACCGAAAGTTTTTCGGTGGTCAAGAATTTGCAGGGGATCCAGGCGCTGAACATTGCGGAGGCCGGCATTCGCTTCACCGTTGCCACCTCGCTGGCGGCCGATTCTAATTTTCAGAACAATAGTGATTTTGGTCCCGTGGCATTGAGCCCCGGAAGTTTTTCCGTTCACTATATCACGAAGTTCAGGACCACCTGCTGGCTGGAGGTGACCGGAACAGTTTCGGGAGTGAGCCGGGTCGTCAGGGCCCGGGTCAGGAAAAACAGCCTATCTTCTCTTCTGACCGATTTCGCCGCCTATGTCGGTAATCCGAGCGGAGGCGGAACGTTGACTTTTCACCACGCCTCCAAAATAATCGGGAGTTTTTATTATTTCGGTTCGATTGTCATGGTCAACGACCCCCCTTCGCTTCCGGTCCAGACCGATGGAATAATTGAAAGCGTTTCCATCTCTCCCCCACCGGCGACCGGGATCCCCACCTATTATGAAGATTGGGAACCGATTGCTACGGCCGAACCGGTTGCCTGGGATAACACCTACTACGATAACTGGCTGAGCCTTGCCAACCAGTGGGGAGCGGTCGACCCTGGCTGGAACAACAGCAGTGTGGATCTTTCCACCTATCCAAACCGAACGGCGATTTTCAGAAAGGTTATCATTAAGGGCAGCACCACCATAACTGGGCCGGGAACTATTTGTGCTACCGGGAATCCAAATGGAGGAGATTTCCAAACGTGGGGAAACAGCAACGTTCGTTTCGTGGGCCCGGTCCGTATCATTGCGCGCGGGACCGGCAATTCGATCACCTTCAATGGTGCGACGGTCTTTACTTCCACCCCTGAAATTATCGCGCTTGACAGTTTGCATATCAGCGATACAACCACCACTCCGGCGGACGCTATTTTGTATGCCAAAGGAGCGGGAGGCAGCAACATTCTTATCGATGTAAACGCTATCGTTGGGGGGAGCATTTTAGCTCCCTACGGAGAAGTGACCTGTAAAGGTAACGGATGGATCCGCGGTTTGGTTTATGCGGACAGTTTTCACACTTATGACAGAACCACTCTGGAAGGAGGCGGCATTTATAAAAACGCCGCCGACTTCCTCAATGATAGCATGGCTATCCAGAACCCTGACGTGCTTCCTCCGACCCTTCCTTTCGGTCTCTCGTTTGAAGCTTCAGCTTCGAGCTTTGAAGTTTATAACTGGCGCGAAACCTATTAAGTATCGTTTGACAAACCGCTTATATTTTAAGATAATACTCGCAAATGCCAAGCTCTGGATCGATCCTGGGAATTGACCTGCGGGTGACCTCGGTAAAAGTGGTCGAAGTCGAAAAGAAAGATTCCGGCTTCACTTTGAAGAATTGGGGCATGACCGAAGTTCCCTACCAGCTGGTAGATAAGCATCCCCAGATCGAAGACGCCAAAGCCGAAGCCCTGGTCAAGATCCTTAAAGCGAACCGCATCCGATCCCGCGACGCGGTGGCAGTGGTGGCGGGAGCCGATACCCTGGTCAAACTGTTCACGCTGGCGGTGCTGCCTGCTGGCGAAACCGCGGAAGTGATCAAATGGAAGTTTGCAGAAGAAATTTCTTATCCCATTGATGACGCCATCATAGATTTTTATCCCGTCCGCGAGGCCGAGGTTTTTACCGAAAAAATCGATTATGTAGCGGTCTGCATCAATCGCAAACTCTACCTTGAAACCCAGTACATTTTAAACAAGGCGGGGATAAAGTTGCAGGGGATCACCGTTCTTCCCGATGCCCTGCAGGAACTATATAAAAGCGAGATTAACAAAGATGGGGATAAGATCACTTCCATCATCTATCAGGGCAAGCGCACTACCAATATCAGCATCTTCCGCCGCGGAAATTTTGAGTTCAATCGCGAACTAAATATCGGCGGAGAAAATATCACGCTGGCCATGTCCGGCATTATGGTCTCTCCGGAAGGAAGGGTGGAGATAAGCCCGGAGCAAGCCGAAAAAATAAAGCTGGAATACGGGGTGCCGGTCGACGCTGAAAATTTCCCGAAGGTGGGCGAGATCCCCATCACCCAGCTGCAGGCGATGGTTCGCCCGGCGCTGGAAAAAATCCAGGGCGAGATCAAGCGGACCTTCGAATATTATTCGGGACAATCCGGGGAGGCGGCCGTCAGCAAGGTGATCATTACCGGCGGAACTTCGCAGACCCAGCACCTCCTGGAATTCTTGAGCCAGGGGCTGGGAGTCCCGGTTCTGACGCCGGCGCTTTTGCCGAAGCTCGACCCGCGGTTGACGGGGGCGCTGGGGGCGGCGCTGGCCGGGACGCAACGGATAAACCTTCAGCCGGAAACCATAAAACATCGCTGGAAGATAATGGCACAAAAAGTCCTGAAGCCGATCGTTCTGCTTCCGATTTTCGTTGCCCTGCTGGGGCTGGTCTATCTGTATTACTGGTTTCAGGCTTTCAGTCTGCAGTCGGAAATAAATTACATCAATAAGAAATTAGAAGAATACAAGCCCCGTCTGGCCCAGCTGGATCTGATCCAGGCGGCTTACCAGAGCGAGGAAAAAAGGAAACAAGTCGTGAGGGCCTATGAAGAAAAGAAAACGAAAATGCCAAAGGTGCTTGAGGAGCTGAGCCGGATTATTCCCCAAAGCGCTAATATCAATTCTATGAACATGACCCCCGGCAGTCTGCATTTGCTGGGCACCGTTTTCAAGCAAGCGGATACGGCAGAGAATATTTTATCGCGCTTTGTGCTGGGCCTTTCCGCTTCGGACTTTTTCGAAGAGGTTCAGCTGGTGCAGGCGGTAGCGAACAATGATTATTTGGCCGAGGCTTTTAATTTTGAGATCCTGGCCAGCATCAAGGTGAAATAATGCCTATAAAACTTTCTGAACGGGAAAAAAATCTGGCGATCATAACCCTGGGATTTTTGGTCTTTTATATTTTCTATCAATTTTTACTGACCCCCAAGTGGAACGAGATCGACAGCTTAAAAGACAAAGCCCGCAACGCGCGGGTTGAAATGAAAATTGCCGAAGGAAAAAAGAAGATCCTGGAAGCTATCGAGAAGGCCAGCGGCCCGGTGCTGCAGAAAACGGCTGGCTCGCGGGAAGAGCGGGCGCTGGAGGTCCTGCGAAGCCTTTCGGAAGCGATAAAAAAATCGAAACTGACGCTGATCTCGATCCGGCCGGTGCTGGACAAAGAGGCGGAAGGATCAAAGTTCAATCTGAGCTGCAGCGGCACCTATAAAAATCTTTATGATTTTTTAATGATCCTTTATAAACTGAGAATACCGGTTATGGTCGACGCTCTGGATGTCGCGGGGGGCGGGGTGGCCAAGCCGATCCTGAATATTCAAATGGCGCTGACGGCGTATTATTAGGCAAATATAATGAGAAGATCGATATTAATTATTTTACTGGTTGCGGCGATCGGGTACGCTTTATTTACCTATTGGCCGCTGGTTTCTCCCTATCTGCCGAGTTTTGAGGAAGCCGGGCCGGTCGGGACCGTTCCTGCGCCTGCGCCCGTTCCCTCCCCGGAAGTTGCAGCCGTTACCAAGGCAGCCACTCCCGAAGCGGAGGTTCCAGCAGTAACAGCACCAACGGTTGAAGCCAAGTTGGTTGACCCATTCGCACTGCGGATCGCGGTAAGAAACAAGGCAGAGGAAGCGGCAAAAGCAGCCCCGGCACCTGCTCCGACAGCTCCGGGAGGTGAAAAGCCGCCGGCAGTCAAAACCACCGGGCCCAAATTGGAGGGGGTTTGGATAGATTCCGGCATGAGAATCGCTTTTATTTCCGGCCAGGCTTTGAATGTCGGGGGAAAGATCATGGGATGGAGGGTGGCCTCCATTTCGAGAGACAGCGTAGTTTTACATAAAGGTTCGGTTTCAAAAACTTTAAGATTGGAGGGAAGGTAATGAAAATTCAAAAATTTGGAATTGTAATTGGTTTGGTGCTTGGGATTTGGTGCTTGGGGTTTCCGCTGCGGGCGGAGGCGGCGGTGGTGAAAAAGGAGATGACTAATATCAGCGTTTCCAAAGGGAAAGTTTTTCTGAACCTGAAGGACGCGGATATTAAAAGCGTTCTGCAGATCTTTGCCAAGGCCACCGGCGTGAACATTGTGGCCTCGGATGACGTGACCGGCAAAGTCACGGTAACTTTCTCGGGCATCACCCCCGAAGATGGGTTAACGGCGGTTTTGCGCGCCCGGGGACTCGACTGGTTCACCGAAGCAGGCACCATTTATGTTTCGACCAAAAAGATCCTGCGCACCTACTATCTGGCCAACGCCAAGCCGTCGGACATTCAGGCGACGATCGCTTCCATCCTTCCCGCCGGGAGCACGGTCACCGCTGATGACAGCTACAACGTGCTGGTGATCCAGACCACTTCGGATTACCTGCCCCGCCTGGAAAAACTGATCAACGAACTGGATGTTCCGCCGATCCAGGTGATGGTGGAAACCAGATTGATCCAGATCGACGGAAATAATGGAGGCAATCTGGGGCTGGATGTCAATTACGCAAAGAACTCGAATAATAATGCTCAAACCGTCGGCCTGGCCGGGCGAAAAACTGACACCGGCGCGCAGGGGCTTTACGCGCATGCCCTTTCCATTTTCTCAACCGGCAGCCTGGAGGCTTTCCTCTCCGCTTTGGCTTACAATACCAAGTTAAATGTGATTGCTTCGCCCCGCCTCACCACTTTGAACAACAAAGAGGCCACCCTTCTTATCGGAGCCAAGCTGGGATACAAGACCTCAGTTATTTCACAAACTACCACCACTCAGGTGATCAATTTCCTTTCGGTCGGCACTTCGCTTACTCTAACCCCCAATGTTACCAAGAACGGTTATATACGCATGAAGGTATACCCCAAGATCAGCGACGGAACGGTGGTTAACGATCTGCCGAATGAAAACACCACCGAAACCAAAAATGAGGTTATGGTAAAAGACGGACAAACTTTTGTTATCGGCGGCTTAACCAAAGAAAAAGACAATCAAACCGACTATGGAGTTCCCATCCTCATGGATATACCGTTCATCGGCTCATTATTCAGAAAAACGGTGAGCAGCAAGGAAAAGAGCGAGCTTCTGGTTTTCGTCACGCCGCATATCATTACAGCAGAGTATCTGGAAACCATGAATAAATCGATCGAACAGTTTACTAAAACCAGCGAAGACACGAAAGCCCGGCTTATTCACTAGTGGCGGAGCGGGTCATGAGGTCGGTGATAGCCCGGTAAGGATCTTTTCCTTCGTAAAGGACATGATAAACCTCTTCCGTAATGGGAAGGGAAACCTTAAGCTTGTTTCCCAGGGTGCGGGCGGCGATGGTGGTGGGAACCCCTTCCGCGACCTCTTTCATTTCTTTTAAAATCTCGGAAAGCTTTTTCCCCCGGGCGATCTGTTCTCCGACCAAGTGGTTGCGCGAAAGCCGGCTGGTGCAGGTGGCGATCAGGTCCCCCATGCCGGACAATCCGGCAAAGGTTTCCGGCCTCGCTCCCAGGGCGACTCCCAGCCGGGTGATCTCGGCAATTCCCCGGATCATCAAGCCGGCCTTGGCATTGTCGCCGACATTTAAACCGTCCGCCGTGCCGGCGGCGATGGCGATGATATTCTTCAGCGCCCCTCCCAGCTGAACCCCGATCACGTCGGTGTTGGTGTATATCCGGAAGCGGTTCAGCATCAAAGCTTCCTGGACCGCTGCGGCGATCGCTTTCTTTTCGGAAGCGATCACGCTCGCCGCCGGCAGCCCCCGGGCGATTTCGGAAGAAAGATTCGGCCCCGACAGCACGCAAAGATTATCGTTTTTCAATTCTTCTTTCAAGATGTTCAGCGGCAGTTTTAAGGTTTTTTCTTCTATCCCTTTGCTGGCCGAAACCACGGTGACATCGGACTTGATGACCGCGGCGAATGGTTTTGCGATTGATCGAAGGTGCTGGGTCGGGATGACAAAGATAAAAATCTCAGCCGGCTCCATTTCGCCGGTGATCTCGATCTTATCCGGCAGCTGGAAGCCGGGAAGGTATCTTTTATTTTCGCGATATTTATTGATCTCCGGGATCAATTCTTTTTCATACACCCAGAGCGAGACCTGATGGCCGTTTTCGGCCAGAAGGATCGATAGAGTGGTTCCCCAGGCCCCGGCGCCGATAACCGAGATTTTTCTCATGGCTTGACTCCGATCTTCGGTTCGGTTCCCTTGAGCAGCCGCGAGAGGTTGGGAGCGTGGCGGAGGACGATCAAGACAGCTACCAGGAGAGCCGCGATGGAATAGGGAAGCGGTTTGTGCAGAAAAAACATTAAGGACGCAACCAGGAAGGGAGTGATGACGGAGGCGACCGAGACGTAGCGGGTGGCGACAATCAGGAGCGCCGCGAAGATTGCCGATACTGCAAAGATTTCGGGAGCTAAACCGAGCAAGACTCCGAGGCCGGTCGCCGCTCCCCTCCCTCCTTTGAAGCCGAGAAAGAGCGAAAACATGTGGCCGAAAATAACCGAAACTCCAAGCAGGATGATGACCTGCGGATCGCCTCCCGCCCAGTAACCGAGGTAGACCGCCAGGGTGCCCTTCAGGAGATCCAGCAGAAAAACCAACGCTGCCGGAATTATTCCCAGCGAGCGATAGACATTGGTGGCGCCGATGTTTCCGGATCCATATTCGCGGATGTCGATATTCCAGATTTTGCCGATGATCAATCCAAAAGGAACCGATCCCAGCAGATAACCGGCCAAAAGGTACAAAACCAGCATGGGAGATATTCTACTTTACTTGAAACCGAGCGTCAAGCCTGCCCTCCGCAGCTTGAAAAGCGAAGGAGGGACTGCTATAATTTCCCCTCTATTATGGCTATTTCGATTACCGAAGTCCGTCCGGGCACGACCGTTGAAATGGACGGAAAGATTTTCAAGTGCCTTGAGTATCACCACATCAAGTGGGCGCAACAGGCGCGGGTGCGGGCAAAATTCAAGGACCTGCGTTCCGGCTCGATCACGGAACGGACCTTTAATGTGGATGATAAAGTGGAGCGCGCCCGCATTGAGTATAAGCCCATGCAATTTCTTTATGCGGATGCCGAGGGCTTCCACTTTATGGATCAAGCCACCTTCGAACAGATCGCCATCCCCAACGAAAAGACGAAAGAAATTGCCAAGTACCTTAAAGAAGGTTTTGTGGCCAATATTTCTTTTTATGGAGAAGAAGTGCTGGACGTGGAACTACAGGCCGCGGTGGAGCTGAAAGTGGTTGAAACCTCCCCGGGATTTAAAGGCGACACGGTATCGGGAGGCAAACCAGCAACCCTTGAAACCGGCCTGGTGGTTCAGGTTCCGTTCTTTATCAATGTCGGCGATGTGCTTAAGATCGATACGAGGGAAGGAAAATACCTCGGGAGGGCGTGATAAAATGGTCGACTGGGAAATTTTAAAGAAACTGATTCAAACGGTTAAAGACGAGGATATCAGCGGCCTGGCGATTGAGGAAAAGGGAGTAAAGTATGAGGTGCGGCGAGAAAAAGGGCACACTATTTCTCCTGCGCCCCCGGCCCCGGCTTCCGCTCCTGCTCGAGAAGAGACAAAAGAAGAAGACGGTCTGGTAGCTATTATCTCTCCCATGGTTGGAACCTTTTATCGCGCCCCTTCGCCGGAAGCGCCCCCCTTTGTCGAGACCGGCGACGAAATCGAACCGGGCAAGGTGGTTTGTATTATCGAAGCCATGAAGCTTTTTAACGAGATCGAATCCGAAGTCAAAGGGAAGATCGTGAAGATCCTGGCTGAAAACGGCAAACCGGTTGAGTACGGACAGAAACTCTTCTTAGTTAAAAAGGGATGATCTCGTTTATCAAAAACTGAAGAAAATCATTTGTAAGCCGATAATCAGGAGATAGACCCCAAATATTTTTTTCAAGAACGCATCCGGGACCGGCTGGGCAAAGGTTGCCCCGATATAACCGCCGATCAGAAAACCGAGCGCCATCAATAAAGCGAATTTCCAGTTGACGTTCCCCGCCTGGTGATACTTTATTGCCGCCAGCAAACCGACCGGCAAAAGCAGCGCCGCGATCGAGGTCCCCTGCGCCATGTGCTGGGTGATCTTGTAGATCAGAAGCAAAGCGGGGATGAGAATGGTGGCGCCGCCAACCCCTAAAAAACCGCTCAGGGTGCCGGCGATTATTCCGATAATAATTAATCCAGCCAGTTCCATCATTTAAGGATCTCGCGCACGAATTGGTTGACGAGCTTCCCGTCGATCCCGGGTTGCTTGGCCAGAACCGCTTTCATCACGCTGCCCAGCTCTTTAATCGAGCTGGCTCCCAGCTCCTGGATGGCTTGCTGGACGATATTTTTGATCTCTTCCGGCGAAAGTTCTTTGGGCAAATATTCCTGCACCATCACCAGTTCTTTTTCGCTTCTTTCGACTTCTGCCATCCGGCCGACTTTTTTAAACTCATCGATCGATTCTTTGATTTCTTTGGAATACTTGGTCAAGATCTTGATGAGCTCGGCATCCGGCAGGTCTCCACGGGCATTGACGTAAAGGATTTTGCTCTTCATCATGCGCAGGACGGAGAGCCGCAGTTCGTCTTTTTCCTTTAAAGCCTTCCGAAGATCGTTATTTATTTTATTGAATAATTCTCTCTTTTCCGCTTCCGCCATAAAATCAGCTCCAAAACTGAAATTTTTTAGAAAACCTGCCGATAAATAATAGACTGGATTACCCGTGACATGTTGGTGATCGATTTCCTTACCGGGATCGCCCAGCTAGACGGTTTTCCAGTCTATTTTTTTCATTATACCTCAATTTTACTTTCCTGTCAATCTAAGGTAAAATAGCTTATCGCATGAATACGCAAAGAGGCCTTTTGGCCGCGCTTTTGATCATTATCCTGATCTTTTTGGTGGAGCTCGTCGGAGGATTCGCTGCCAACAGCCTGGCCCTGCTTTCCGACGCCGGGCACATGCTCACCGATGCCATGGCGCTGGTGCTGGCCCTGCTGGCAACCATTTTTGCCGCGCGCCCGGCGACCGAGAAAAGAACTTACGGATTTTATCGCCTCGAAATCCTCTCCGCGCTTTTCAACGGCGCCCTTTTGACATTGATCTCGCTTTACATATTTTACGAAGCGTACCAGCGCTTCCTCCATCCTTCGCCGGTGCAGAGCGGGGTGATGCTGATGGTGGCGACCATCGGCCTGCTGGCAAATGTCGGCGCCGCCGTCATCCTGGTCGGCAGCTCAAAGGAAAATTTGAATGTGCGCGCAGCTTTTTTGCATGTTCTCTCCGACCTGGGGTCTTCGGTGGGAGTGATCATCGGCGGAGTAATTATTAAATTCACCAGCTGGTATTATGTTGATCCCATGCTGGGGGTTTTGATCGGCCTGCTGATCCTTCGCGGGGCCGTCATGCTGGTTTCTGATTCGGCCAATATTTTGCTGGAAGCGGTGCCGAAAGGAATTGACATGGAAGAGGTTGCGGGAACCATCAAAAAGGTCAAAGGGGTAAAAGATATTCATGATCTGCACATCTGGACCATCACTTCGGGAATGAATGCGATTTCGGCCCATATCTTGATCGAAGATTCCGAAGCGGAGAGCGCCCCCGTTATCTTGAAAAAGATCAACGAATTGTTAAATTCTAAATACAACATTTCGCATGCGACTTTCCAGACCGAGTGCGTTTCCTGTCCGGAAGGTTTGATCTGTCGCATTGAACCGGGGGAAGGGGAAGATTATGGACACCGGCACTGATATCGTTCATGTCGAGAATCTCACCAAAAAGTTCAACGGCTTGATTGCGGTTAACGCGATCTCTTTTTCGGTCAAAGCCGGAGAGATCTTTGGTTTTCTCGGACCGAACGGGGCGGGGAAGACGACAACGATCAATATGCTCTGCACCCTTCTGCGGCCGACTTCGGGCACCGCCGTAGTTACCTGTTGCGATGTGGAGAAGGATCCAAACCGTGTCCGCCGTGAGATCGGGATCATCTTCCAGGACCCTTCGCTTGATGACCGCCTGACCGCGGATGATAATCTCAAGTTCCACGGTTACCTTTATAACATGGACCACAAAATGATCGAACAGAGGATCCCGGAAGTCCTGGGCCTGGTCGAACTGCTTGACCGCCGAAAGGACCACGTGAGGAAGTTCTCCGGAGGCATGAAAAGGCGGCTGGAAATCGCGCGGGGTTTGCTCCACTGTCCCAAACTCTTATTCCTTGACGAACCAACGCTCGGCCTTGACCCGCAGACCAGGGCCCATATCTGGGATTACATCATTAAAATGCGGAAAGAGACCGGTTTGTCGGTTTTTATGACCACCCATTACATGCAGGAAGCGGAGGTCTGCGACCGGGTCGCGATCATTGACCATGGCAAAATAATCGACCTTGATACACCCGCCAAATTGAAAGAAAAGTACGGGGAGACGACGCTGGAAGCCGTCTTCCTGAAGATCACCGGCCGTGAGATCAGGCAGCAGGGCGGGGAATCCGCCTGGGTGCAGTGGATGAGGAGGCCGTAATGGGTGATTTTTGGGCAATCTATATCCTCTGGCTGCGCGATCTCAAGCGCTATTGGTATGACAAAGCGCGGATCATCGCTTCGCTGGGGCAGCCGATCCTTTTCCTCTTTGTTCTGGGCACGGCCCTGTCGCCGTCTTTTGCCGGCCCGGGGGGGATCAAGTTCTCTGAATTTATCTTCCCGGGGATAATCTCGATGACCGTGCTTTTCACTTCGGTTTTTTCGGCGATGTCGATCGTCTGGGACCGGGAGTTTGGGTTCCTGAAAGAGGTCCTGGTCGCTCCCGTCTCGCGCTGGGCGATTGTCATCGGTAAGGCGTTCGGTGGATCAACCGTGGCCGTGATGCAGGGCTGCCTGATGCTCCTGCTCGCGCCGCTGGTTGGGGTGAAGCTTTCACTTTTGATGGTAGTCCAAAGCGTGGTCGTCATGTTCCTTATCGCTTTTGCCATCACCGGGCTGGGGATCATGATCGCCGCCCGGATGAAGGAGATGGAAGGGTTTCAGATGATCGTTAATTTCCTGATCATGCCGATCTTTTTCATGTCCGGAGCGCTTTTCCCGTTGGACCGGCTGCCGGAATGGCTAACGGTCCTGACGCGGATCGATCCGCTGACCTACGGGGTCGACCTGCTGCGGGGAGTGATGCTGGGGATATCATCTTTTAACCCCCTTATTTCGCTGGGCGTTATCCTTGGTTTTGCCTTCGTCATGTTCGCTATCGCGGTCATCGAATTCAATGCGGCGGATTAAAGATTGAATAAAATATTAAAAAAGGATAAATTGAACGAAAACGTTTCGCGGATGGTGGTGGATGCGCCGCAGATCGCCAGATCAGCCAAAGCCGGCCAGTTTGTTGTGGTCATCCCGACCGAAAATGCGGAGCGAATTCCTTTAACTATCGCCGATTTTGACCGTGATCGGGGAATGGTTTCAATTATCTTTCAGATCGTGGGAGCGACAACTAAAGTTTTAGATTCATTGAAGGAAGGGGAATCGATCGCTCATCTGCTGGGGCCTCTGGGAGTGCCGACCCATGTTGAAAACTTTGGGACGGTGGTTGTGATCGGGGGTGGAGTGGGAATTGCCGAGATCTATCCGGCGGTCAAGGCCTTAAAAAATGCAGGCAATGAAGTTATCACGATTATTGGGGCAAGAAATAAAGAACTTCTGCTCTATGAGACGGAGCTGTCAGCCGTTAGCAGTAAGCTGTTAGTTACCACCGACGACGGCTCTTATGGCCGCAAGGGTTTTGTTTCCGATGAATTGAAAGATTTGATCGCTGCGGGAGAAAAAATTGACCTGGTGGTTGCGGTCGGCCCGGTCCCGATGATGAAAGTTTGCTGCGATGTTACCAGTCCCCATGGTATCAAAACGGTGGTTTCATTGAATCCTCTGATGCTGGATGCTACCGGAATGTGCGGGATCTGCCGGGTTTCAGTCGGCGGCAAGATAAAATTTGGATGCGTCGATGGGCCGGAATTTGATGGGCACGAAGTGGATTTTGAAGAGCTATCCGGACGTCTTAAGATGTATAAGGATGTCGAAAAAGTGGCTTATGATCATGTTTGCAGGTTGTTAGGTGGTTAGGTTGTTAGGTGGTTAAGGATGGCTGAAAAGAAACCAAGAAAAAAGATGGCCGAGCGGCCGGTGGCAGAGCGGATCCGCGACTTTGAGGAAGTTCCTCTCGGCTATACGGTTGATCAGGCGATCGAAGAAGCCAAGCGCTGTATCAAGTGCAAAGACCCAAAATGTGTAGCGGCTTGCCCAGTTGAGGTTGATATCCCCGGTTTCCTCGCTTTTGTTGCCCAGGGAGACTTTGAATCGGCGGTTAAGAAGATAAAGGAAACCAACTCGCTTCCCGCCATCTGCGGCCGCGTCTGTCCGCAGGAGGAACAGTGCGAGCTCAAGTGCATCCTCGGAATAAAGGGCCAGCCAGTAGGAGTTGGAAACCTCGAGAGGTTTGTGGCTGACTGGGAAAGGGAAAATATTAAGCCCTCACCCCCCAGCCCCCTCTCCCAGTCCCTCGGCTCCGCTCGGGACAAGAGGGAGAGGGGGAAGGTTGCTGTGATTGGCTCCGGGCCGGCCGGATTAACTTGCGCGGGGGATTTAGCCAAGCTTGGTTATCAGGTAACGATCTTCGAATCGCTGCACGTAACCGGCGGGGTGCTGACTTACGGCATTCCCGAATTTCGTTTGCCCAAGAAAATTGTTGATCTGGAAGTTGATTACGTTAAAAGCCTGGGAGTGGAGATCAACACCGATTTTTTAGTAGGAAACACCTTCACCATCGATGAATTGTTAAAGGATTATCAGGCACTCTTTATCGGCTCGGGGGCCGGACTGCCAAAATTTATGGATGTTCCGGGAGAAAACCTGCCGGGGATCTATTCTGCCAACGAATATCTCTTCCGTGTCAATATGATGAAGGCCTGGAAATTTCCCGAGCACTTTACGCCGGTAAAAATCGGCAAGCGGGTGGCGGTGGTCGGGGGCGGAAATGTTGCCATGGATTCGGCGAGGGTATCGCTGCGCCTGGGAGCGGAAGAGGTTTATATTCTATACAGAAGAACGCATGATGAAATGCCGGCCCGAAAAGAAGAGATCAAACGGGCGGTGGAGGAGGGAATAAACTTTAAGATCCTGACTCTTCCCGTCGAATATCATGCGAACCGGGAGGGGTGGGTGAGCGAGGTTGAGTGTATTCAAATGGAGCTGGGGGAACCGGATTCCTCCGGCAGAAGAAGACCGGTCCCGATCCCGAATTCCGCATTCCGTCTCCCGGCAGATGCGGTTATCGTTGCCATTGGAAATTCTCCCAATCCCTTGATCCAGCGGAGGACGCCGGCGATTAAAACGGAGAAATGGGGCGGCATTATCGTTACCCCGGAACAGTTGACTTCCATTCCCGGCGTCTGGGCCGGCGGAGATATTGTCCGGGGCGCGGCGACGGTTATCTCCGCTATGGGAGACGGCAAAAAAGCGGCCAAAGCCATTCATACCTATCTATCAAAAGGAGGTGAATCAGGTGGCAGTTAAGAGCGTTACTATTATCGAGGGATGCATCGTTTGCGGGCTCTGCGAACAAACCTGTCCGGAAGTTTTTGAGGTTACGGACACCGCCAAAGTAAAACCAGGGGTTGACTTTAACCAGTATGAGGATAAAATCAGGGAAGCGGCCGATGTCTGTCCGGTTACGGTGATCAAGGTAGAATAAGAAAAATTTATATGCCAAAAATATCAGATTCAATTGTTTCCTGGGTAAGAAAACAGGTTAACCTGGCAGGGGCCAAAGGGATTGTCGTAGGATTATCGGGCGGGCTCGATTCGTCAGTGGTGGCGGTTTTATCTAAGAAGGCTTTTCCTGATAATGTATTAGCGCTTATTTTGCCTTGCAAAAGCTCTCCGCAGGATGTTTCGGACGCGAAAATGGTGGCAGAAAAATATGGGATCGAAACCAGACAGATTGACATAGAGCCCGTTTTTGAGGCGCTTTTTAGGCAGTTGGAAGATCGCGATACTCAGATGAATCTGGCTGTTGCTAATCTAAAACCGCGGCTGCGTATGATCGCCCTGTATTATTATGCCAACAAATTAAATTATCTGGTGGCAGGGACCGGGAATAAGTCAGAGTTGATGATGGGCTACTTTACTAAATATGGAGATGGCGGCGTTGACATCCTGCCCCTGGGCGGTCTGTATAAGAGTGAAGTTGCCGCCTTGGCCAAAGAGCTTGATATCCCAAAAGAGATCATCGAAAAAGTTCCCAGCGCGGGGCTCTGGCCGGGGCAGACCGATGAAGGCGAGATGGGTATTACATACGCTGAACTGGAAAAAGTTCTGTCGGGATTAGAAAAAAAAGAGCTTGCCGGTTTAGATGCTAAATTGGTAGAATTAGTAAGTAAGCGGGTGACCGCGACGGAGCATAAAAGAAAGTTGCCCGAGATCTATGAGGGAGGGGAAACATGACTTTAGACGCGGCTTCCAAGGAAGCATTGGAGCGATCGAAATCGGACGAAGTTAAGTTCATCAATCTCCAGTTCACGGATATTTTGGGGGCTATAAAATCGGTGGCGATCCCGGCTGAACGTCTGGCGGATGTGCTTGAGAAAGGGATCTGGTTTGACGGCTCCAGCATCCTTGGTTTTGTGAGAATTTGCGAATCCGACATGATCTTAAAGCCCGATCCTGCCACTTATATGATCACTCCCTGGACGCCGAGCGAGAGGAAATCGGCGCGCTTCCTCTGCGATGTCCATACTCCTGACGGCAAGCCCTTTGAGGGCGACCCGCGTTCGATCTTGAAAAAAGCTATGGCTGGGATCAAGTATACTTATAATTGCGGGCCGGAAGTCGAGTTTTATCTCTTTAAGAAAGAAGACAGCAAGATCACCACTTCGCCTCACGATATTGGCGGCTACTTCGATTATTCTCCCCGCGACATGGCCAGCAATGTCCGTAAAGATATCGTTATTGCCCTGGAAGCTATGGGGATGGAAGCGGAAATGTCCCACCACGAAGTCGGCCCCGGCCAGCACGAGATCGATGTCCGCTATTCCAATGCGCTTACCGCCGCGGACAACACCATCACTTTAAAATATACGATCAAAGCCATCGCGCAGCGGCACGACCTTTACGCTTCTTTCATGCCCAAGCCGCTCTACGGCCAGGCAGGGAGCGGAATGCACGTTCATCAAAGTTTGTTTGATAAGAAGGGAAAGAATATCTTTTATGATGCGAAGGATAAATATAAATTTTCCAAGATAGCTTACAGCTTCCTGGCCGGTCAGCTCAAGCATGCCAGGGCGTTGTCAGCAGTAGTGGCGCCTACCGTTAACTCTTACAAGCGTTTGGTTTCCGGATACGAAGCACCGGTCTACATCTGCTGGGCGCAGGTCAACCGCTCGGCGCTGATCAGGATACCCCGTTATTCGCCGGGCAGGGAACTTTCCACCCGGATGGAACTGCGCTGTCCCGATCCTTCCTGCAATCCGTATCTCGCTTTTGCCGCGATGCTCGCGGCGGGGATGGACGGCGTGGACAAAGGGCTGACCCCGCCCAAACCGGTCGAGGAAGACGTTTATTCGATGAAGCCCCACCAATTAGAAGAAATGAAAGTCGACATGCTGCCTTTTTCCATCAAGCGCGCGGTGGAAGAACTCAAGCAGGACAAAGTCATTCAGGAAGCCCTGGGCAAGCACACCTACGAAAAGTTCGTCGAGGCCAAACTCGCCGAATTCGACGACTACCGCATGCAGATAACCCCGTGGGAGATCGAGAAATACCTGGAAGCGCTTTAGACTAGCCCCTGCGCGTACATGGCGCGGGCAACTTTCTCGAAGCCGGCGATATTGGCGCCGACCACCAGATTCCCCGGCGTGCCGTATTCCTGCGCCGCTTTTTTCGACTGCGCGTAGATCCCCTTCATGATCCGCTCGAGGTACTTGTCAGTTTCCTCAAAGCTCCAGGAGAGCCGCTGGCTGTTCTGCGCCATTTCCAGGCCCGAGGTGGCGACCCCGCCGGCATTGGCCGCCTTAGCCGGCCCGAACGCGACTTTATTCTTTAAGAAGACCTTGATCGCTTCCGGCGTCGATGGCATATTCGCGCCTTCTGCTACCGCCCAGACACCGTTCTCCACCAGCTTCTTGGCCGCTTTTTCGTCGATCTCGTTCTGGGTAGCATTGGGCAGGGCAATATCGCACTTTACCGTCCAGATCCCGTCGCAGCCTTCATGATACTTGGCATCGGGATTATGTTTGACATACTCGCTGATCCTTTTTCTCTCCACTTCCTTGAGCTGTTTCACGGTCTTGAGGTTGATCCCGCCCGGATCGACAATATAACCGTTGGAATCACTGCAGGCTACGACCTTGGCGCCGAGCTGCTGGCATTTTTCGATGGCGTAGATCGAGACGTTGCCCGAGCCGGAAGAGACCACGGTCGCTCCCTTGATGTTCTTTCCCATGTCCTTGAGCATTTCCAGGAGGAAGTAGATCAGTCCGTAACCGGTAGCTTCGGTTCTGACCAAACTTCCACCCCAATCCAGACCTTTTCCGGTAAGCACTCCGGTGAACTCATTCCGTAGTTTCTTATACATCCCGTACATAAAACCAATTTCTCTTCCGCCCACTCCAATGTCTCCGGCCGGTACATCAGTATCCGGGCCGATATGACGGAAAAGCTCGCTCATGAAGCTCTGGCAGAAGCGCATCACTTCGCTGTCGGATTTCCCTTTCGGGTCAAAATCGGAGCCGCCCTTGCCGCCGCCCATCGCCAGGCTGGTGAGGGAGTTCTTGAAGATCTGTTCAAAGCCCAGGAATTTAATGATGCCGATGTAGACCGAAGGGTGGAAGCGCAATCCGCCTTTGTAAGGACCGATGGCGCTGTTGAACTCGATGCGGAAACCGCGGTTGATCTGGACCTGGCCCTTGTCGTCCTGCCAGGGAACGCGGAACATGATCTGCCGCTCCGGCTCGCAGACCCTTTCTAATATTTTTGCGGTTCTGTATTCCGGATGCTTCTCCAGCACCGGTGCGACCGACTCGACCACTTCCTGCACCGCCTGATGGAACTCAACTTCGCCCGGATTCCTCTTAATGACCTCTTCGATGATGTGCTTGACCATTGTAGTTTACCTCCTGTAAAAATTCTGTTATAATCAGACCCGTAAGACTTTGGGGAGGCACCTCCTGTTTAAATAACTTTAATTTCCAATCAGGAGGTAATTATACGGCAATCAGTTGCCGTATGTCAATAGAGAATTTACAGCCCTCACCCCGGGTGAGAGTAATTTGACAGGTTGATAATTAACTGCCCTCTCCCAAGGGGAGAGGGGATTGAGTGGCTACAGAAAGTGTGAAAGAGATTAAGAAAGTTTTTGCCAGACAGCTGCGAAAGGACCAAACAAAAGCCGAGAAGATAGTTTGGGAACAGATACGCAATCGTAGGTTTAAAGGATTGAAATTCAGGAGACAGCATGTTATTGAAGGTTTTGTACTCGATTTCTATTGTCCTGAGATAAAGTTTGGTATCGAGGTCGATGGCGGCATACATCGGAAGAGAAAAGATTATGATAAACTTAGGCAACAAGTGATCGAGTCGGAAGATATTACGATGATTCGCATAACGAACAAAGAATTGAAAGAAAGAAATCGCTCGATCATTGATAAATTAAAGGAGACTATAGGTTAAGTTCCCAAATCCCTCTCCCTCTGGGAGAGGGATGTAAAAATAAACTTTGCGAGGTAGAAAAATTTGGGTGAGGGTTTAGACCGTAAGGTAAACGCGATCTTAAAGATGGTAGGGGAAGCCACCGAGCCGATCGGCTCGGCGGAGATCGCGGAGAAGCTCCAAGCACAGGGGATCGAAATGTCCGAGCGCACCGTTCGCTATCACCTGAAAGATCTGAGCGAAAAGGGTTTGATGAAAGGGCTCTGGAAGGAGGGGCGCGTTATCACCAGCAAGGGGATCGAGGAATTGGGCAACGCGCTGGTGTTCGATAAGGTTGGCTTCATGAGCTCGCGTATTGACACCCTGGCTTACCAGATGGATTTTGACCTGGAAAAGAAAAGCGGCCAGGTGATTATCAATCTTTCCCTCATCCACAAGAGCGATTTTTCCAAAGCGCTGGGGATCATGAAGGCGGTCTTCAAGCATAAACTGGCGACGGGAGACCGGGTCCTGGTGGCCGAGGCTGGCCAGCGCATCGGCAATTTGGAAGTGCCCGCGGGCCGGGTCGGATTTGGAACGCTCTGCAGTATCAATTTGAACGGCATTTTTATTAAGCATTCGATCCCCATTGAGTCCAAAATGGGCGGGCTGCTGCAGATCGAGAATGAGCGGCCTCTGCGCTTCACCGAGATGATCAATTATGCCGGTTCGACCCTCGATCCCCACGAAATTTTTATCAAGAGCCGGATGACAAGCGTCCGTGGAGCGATCGAGGGAAACGGCAAGATCCTGGCCGGGCTGCGTGAGATCCCGGCGGCCTCGGTCCACGAAGCGGAAGCGCTTATCCGCAAGATCGAAGCGGCGGGAGTGGGCCGTGTTCTCATGCTTGGCAAACCGGGGCAAACCATGTTGGGGATGCCGGTGGGAGTAGAAAGGGCTGGCTTGGTCGTTCCCGGGGGATTGAATCCGGTGGCGGCAGCTGAAGAAGCGGGCATTGAAACCGAGAGCAAGGCCTTGAGCGCGCTGGTCGAGTATGGCCAATTGGTCGAGTTTGACGCTTTATGAATACAGTCAGCACAGGGTTAAAAGGGCTCGATGAGATGGTTCAAAACCTCCGGCTGGGAGACAATGTGGTCTGGCAGGTGGACGATGTCAAGGATTATAAGCATTTTGTTGATCCCTACATTAAACAAGCCCTTCGCGATAAAAGAAACCTGGTTTACATGCGTTTTGCCAGGCACTCGCCGCTCGTTTCTCAAGACAAAAAGGTAAAGGTATATAAACTGGATGCCGAAAGCGGCTTTGAATCCTTCACCAAGCAGGTCCACGCCGTCATTGCCAAAGAAGGCCTGGAAGCATTTTACGTCTTTGATTGTCTTTCTGATCTGTTGTCGATCTGGGCGACGGATTTGATGATCGGCAATTTCTTTATGGTCACCTGTCCCTATCTCTTTAAGCTGGAAACCATCGCTTACTTTGCTATCCTGCGCGACAACCATTCCTTCAAGACCATCGCTCGCATCCGCGAAACCACCCAGCTTTTGCTCGACGTCTATTGTTTTGAGAAGAATTTCTATGTCCAACCGCTCAAGGTATGGGAGCGCTATTCGCCGACCATGTTCCTGCCCCATATCCAGGAGAAGGAAAAGTTCGTTCCCATTACCAGCAGCGTGGATGCCACTAAGTTATTTTCTTATATCTCCCGAAAAGGCGCAGAGAGCGCAGAAAGGAACTTGGATTACTGGGACCGCATGTTTTTGGATGCGGAAGAGCTTTCTCTTGAGCGCTTAGTCCGGGTTATGCTCGGCCGGGAGGCACGGATGCTTTCTTTGATCAAGGAGCACCTAACGCTGGAAGATCTTTTGGCGATCAAGTCCCGCATGGTGGGATCCGGTTTTATCGGGGGCAAGTCGCTGGGGATGCTGCTGGCCCGGAAGATTCTTGCTAGTGACTGGGGAAAGATGCTGGAACCCCACGATTCTTTTTATATCGGTTCTGACGTCTTTTATACATATATAGTAGAAAACGGATGGTGGGACCTGTGGCTGGAACAGAAGACAGAAGAGGGATACTTTGCCAGAGCGGCGGAATTGAAGGAAAAAATATTGACCGGCAAATTCCCTCACGAGATCAAAGAGCAGTTCCGCCTGATCATTGAGTATTTCGGGCAGTCGCCTATTATTGTGCGCTCATCCAGTTTGCTGGAAGACGCTTTCGGCAACGCCTTTGCCGGAAAATATGAAAGCATCTTTGACGTGAACCAGGGCACTCCGGAAGAGCGCTACCAGCGCTTTGAGGATATCGTGCGCCGGGTCTACGCCAGCACCATGAA
>Ga0315277_10000218_pt1 | contig 97004 bp, 74 predicted proteins | sample YL17G05_15_MG_FD_203695 | JGI IMG/M metagenome (GOLD analysis project Ga0315277, IMG submission 203695) | Sediment microbial communities from Yellowstone Lake, YNP, Wyoming, USA - YL17G05_15 | ecosystem: Environmental > Aquatic > Freshwater > Lake > Sediment | place: USA: Wyoming | collected...
GAAAATACCGCGAGCGGTTAAGCGACGAGTCTCGCATTATCCGGCTCGTCCGAAAAACTATAATTCCCGGGGACTGATTAAAAAACCAAAAATAAGGATCATTGTTAAGTGAACAGCATTAGGTCAGGCCATCACTTTATACTTAACGAGCGTGCGCCGTTTCCGATAAAGGAGGAAAGAAAATGAATGCGACGATCAAGATTATGCCCTGTCTGGATATGGAGAAGGGCCGGGTGGTGAAGGGGGTGCATTTTGTGAACATCCGCGATGCCGGCGATCCGGTGGAATGCGCGATCGCATATTGCAAGGAAGGCGCGGATGAGCTGGCAATGCTGGACATTACCGCAACAGTGGAGAACCGGCCCACCCTGATTGAAGTGGTTAAAAAAGTCGCAAAAGTGGCGACCGTGCCATTCACCGTGGGCGGCGGGATCAAGGATGTCGCTTCAGCCGAGGCGGTGCTCCAAGCCGGCGCAGACAAAATCTCAACCAGCTCTGCGGCATTCCGCAAGCCGGAACTTATCGCAGAGATGGTCAGGGAATTCGGCTCGGAAAAAGTCACGGTGGCGATTGATGTTGACCGGAATCCGAAACTGCCTTCTGGTTACGAGGTTTATATTGACGGGGGAAGGACCGCGACCGGAGCGGACGCGATTGAATGGGCGAAAAAAGTTGACGGCTTCGGAGTCGGTTGCATCCTCCCCACCAGCAAAGCCGGAGACGGCGCCAAAACCGGATACGATCTTCCGGTGATCAAAAAAATGGCGGCCGTGGTCAAAGCGCCGGTGGTTGCCTCGGGCGGCGCCGGCAAGCTGGAGCATTTTTTTGAGGCGGTAGATGCCGGAGCGACTATTTTGCTGGCGGCTTCGGTGTTTCATTTCGGAATCATTAAGATTCCGGACCTGAAAGAGTATCTCCGGAAAAAAGGAGTCAAACTCGCGGACTGAGAAATAACAAATGGATCATAAAGGGAAATTGAGGAATGCCCTGCAACATAAAGCGGGTCAAGTTCCGGTTGACTTTGGGTCCACCGCGGTCACCGGCATTCACGCTCTGGCCGTGGGAAAATTGCGGGATTATTTCGGCCTGGAAAAAAGACCGGTCAAGGTCTGGGAGCCGTATCAATTTTTAGGCGAGGTTGAGGATGATCTGAAAGAGGCAATGGGAATTGACACGATTGGCATCACTCCTCGCAACACCATTTTTGGATTTCCGAATGAGCACTGGAAGGAATTTAAAACGCCCTGGGGACAAATCGCGCTCGTGTCTGAGCATTTTAAAACAACGCCGTCTCCTGACAACGGTCTTTTTATTTATCCGGCCGGAGACACAACTGTCCCTCCCAGCGGGCATCTGCCCAAAACCGGCTTTTTCTTTGACACGATCATTCGGCAGGAGCCGATTGACGACGCGAAATTGAATGTTGAAGACAACCTGGAGGAATTCCAGCCGATCTCGGGAGAGGACTTGAAATATTTTGAAGCCGAGGCGAAAAAGGCGGCGCGATCAAATCGGGGCGTGGTTGCGACTTTCGGCGGAACCGCGATCGGAGACATCGCGCTGGTGCCTGGTCCTTTTCTCAAGCATCCCAAGGGAATCCGCGATGTGACGGAATGGTATGTTTCCACCGTGACCCGGCAGGATTATTTGCGCCAGATTTTTTCAAGGCAAACTGAAATTGCCCTTGAGAACCTGGCAAAGATTCATAAAGCGGTCAGGGATGTGGTGGAGGCGGTTTTTGTTTGCGGAACCGATTTCGGGACGCAGGATTCCCAGTTCTGCTCCCCGAAAACCTTTGACTCGCTTTACGCGCCCTATTACAAAGAAATCAACGGCTGGATTCACCGGCACACCGGCTGGAAAACCTTCAAGCATTGCTGTGGCTCTTGTGAAGTTTTTATGGGAAACTTCATTGAAGCCGGATTTGATATTGTTAATCCGGTGCAGGTTTCGGCCAAAGGAATGGACCCGAAAATTTTGAAGGAGCGCTATGGCGACAAGCTGGTCTTCTGGGGAGGCGGGGTGGACACGCAGAGGACTTTGCCGTTCGGCAAGCCGGAAGCAGTGCGCGCCGAAGTTCTGAGAAATTGCGAGATTTTTTCCAAGGGAGGCGGCTTTGTTTTCAACAGCGTTCATAACATCCAGGCGAATGTTCCGGTGGAAAATGTGGCGGCGATGCTGGAGGCGGTGAAGGAATTTAATGGCAATTAGAAAGTTTATGAGTTTCGGCGTTTCCAAGTTTCTAAGTTGAAAGCGGAACCGCGACTAAAGTCGCCTGCACAGAAAGGAATCGCGCCTGAAGGCGCTCGCACATTAAGAGAATAATTGAGGAGGGAAAAATGAAGAATTTGAAGAGCAATTTGATCGTTGCGATTTTGATTTTAGTTTTCAGCGGACAGGCTTCAGCGCAAATGACGATTTTTGAGAAGCCGCTGAGTCCGAGGATTGGGAATTATGATATTGAGGTGAAGCTGGACCCGAAGCTAAGAACGGTTACCGGTACGGAGACTCTGACCTGGGTCAACAAGTCATTAGGGCCGGCCAGTGATCTCCAGTTTCATCTCTACCAGAACGCTTTCCGGAACGACAGGTCCACTTTTATGAAGGAATCGCGGACGCGGATGAAGCAGGAGCCGGTGGAGGATAAGACGCTGGGATTTTGCGAGGTGTCTTCCATCAAACTCGCGAGCGGGGAAGACCTGACCAAGAAGATGGAGTTCATTCATCCGGACGATGACAACGCAGAGGACAAGACCGTGATCCGGGTGCCGCTGGCCAAGCCGCTCTTGCCGGGTGAGAGCATGGTGGTCAAGATCGAGTTCCAGACCCGGCTGCCCGAGCCGGCGATTGCGCGGAGCGGCACCAAGGGTGATTACTTTTTTGTCTCGCAATGGTTTCCGAAGATCGGGGTGTTTGAGGATGTGAAATGGAACTGCCACCAGTATCATTCGCACACCGAGTTTTACGCGGACTTCGGGGTCTATAATGTGAAGATGACCGTGCCGGAGAAAAATCTGGTGGGAGCGACCGGTCTGGAAGTGAGCAAGACCAAAAATGGAGATGGCACAGTCACGCATTTTTATCACGCCGAGGATGTTCACGATTTTGCCTGGACCACCAGTCCGAATTTCCTGGAGTTCACAGGCGAAGCGAACGGAGTGAAAATCCGGGCCTTGGTCCAGAAGGCGCACCGGGCTCAAGGCAAAAGACATATTGAGTCGGCTCGGCTCGGGATTGAATACTTTGAAAAATGGTATGGGGACTATCCCTATCCGAATTTGACCGTGGTTGATCCGGCCAAAGGCGCGAGCGGGACCGGCGGGATGGAGTATCCGACTTTGATCACCGCGGGCACGATCACGGGTCTGCCCAAAGGCATCCGGCCCCTGGAGATGGTGATCATCCACGAGTTCGGTCATAACTTCTGGTATCATCTGGTTGCGAGCAACGAGTTTGAGGACTCCTGGCTGGACGAGGGGATCAACACTTATTCCGAGATCCAGATTATGCACGATATTTATGGAGCCGAGGGGAGTATGGTGGATTGGATGGGAATCAAGGCGGATGATCTTCAGATGCGGAGATATACTTATGTCAAGGCGCCGGATGCGGACCCGATTGTGAGGAACGCCTGGGAGTATTACAACGGGCCGAGCTATGGCAGTATGAGTTATGACAAGCCGGCAATGATGCTGATCACGCTGGAAAATTATCTGGGCAGGGAAACGATGCTGAAGATTATGCGCGCGTATTTTGAGCGCTGGAAATTCAGGCATCCCCGGACCACGAATTTCGTGGATGTGGCGAATGAGTCCTCCGGGCAAAGACTGGACTGGTTTTTTGACCAGGCGCTTTATTCCAATGCCATTCTGGACTACGCAGTTGATCGGGCTTCCACCCAGGAGGTCACCCCGGGGGAGGGATTTGACTATAGCGCATCGGTGACGGACCTGGAGGCGGTGGAAAAGAAAAAAACTGAGCCTACTCCGGCAAAAAAGGATGAGAAGGATAAAATGTATTTGAGCGAGGTAAATGTCAGAAGGCTGGGAGATTTTATCTTCCCGGTTGAGATTGAGATTGAATTTGAAAACGGCGAAAAGGTCCGCGAGAAATGGGACGGCAAGGACTTGTGGGTCAAGTATAAGTATGTGAAACCGGCGAAATTGGTTTCGGCAACGGTTGATCCGGACCAGAAAATTCCGCTGGACCTGAACTGGAAAAACAACCAAAAGACCGTTAAACAGCAGATGCAGGACGAGGGCAAAAAAGGCGGCTATGTGCAGATGCTCAAATTCGCCCTGGATCCGCAGTGAGAATTGACATTTAGGGCAACCTTGGTATATCCTTAAATTTACGGAGGACCAAATGGCCAACGAAAAGAAGAATAATCATAAGAGGAAATCCAAGCCTCAGGGCATAACCGCGATCACGGTTTGCGGCTATAAGTCCATTTGCAAAGAATCCACCATAGAGATACGGCCACTCACGATTCTCGCGGGAGCCAATAGTTCTGGAAAGTCCAGCATAATGCAACCTCTTCTGATGCTTAAACAAACCCTAGAGGCCAGTTATGACCCAGGAGCGCTATTGCTGGATGGACCAAATGTTAGATTTACATCTGCTGACCAATTGTTAGCGAGGACCGCCAAGAATAAATGTGTTGAAGGTTTTTCTATCGGGATTAGCATAGATGCCGATAAGAAGCTGACCTTAAAGTTTACAAACAAGCCCGAAATCGTTTTTGATCTAACTGAAATGGATTACCGGGCAGATGTAAATCCTTTAACTCTTAGGCCTGATTTGTCTAATGAAGAAATAGATCAAATTGTTCCTAGCTTTCTTATAGAAACTAAGAAACGAATTGCTGAGAACTTTAAACAAAATATTGAATGGCAAGTTCAAAGGGAATTTTGCTTTCTCGGCTTGTCCTTGGTGGGAGTAAAGCGAGGAAAGAATAGCATTATTATGAAAGCTCCCTCGCCAAGCTCTCTATTTGAGAGGTGTATAAGAGAGATGATACATGTCCCGGGACTTAGGGGAAATCCCGAGAGAAATTATAAATTAACATCAAGCGGGCCGACCTTTCCGGGAACCTTCAAGGATTATGTTGCTAGCATTATTTATCAGTGGAAAACCTCACGAAAAGAACTTGTTAATAAACTCAGCAATTCACTGGACCAATTAGGCCTAACCTGCAAAGTGGAAGCAAGAAAATTAGAAGACACGCAAATTGAAATACAAGTTGGCAGATTGCCTCATATCACAAAACAAGGCCGGCCGGATATGGTTAGCATAGCAGATGTAGGTTTTGGCGTTTCGCAATCATTGCCGGTTTTAGTAAGCCTTTTGGCCGCAGATAAGGGACAACTTATTTATATTGAACAACCTGAAATTCATTTGCATCCCCGTGCCCAAGTGGCGCTGGCAGGTTTATTGGCGGATGCTGCAAAGCGAGGGGTAAAAGTTGTTGCAGAAACCCACAGCTCCTTACTGCTGCTAGCGGTTCAAACCCTGGTTGCCAAAGGGGATATTTCGCCTGACCTAGTAAAGCTGCATTGGTTTGAAAGAGACCCTGAAGGCATTACCAAAATAACATCAAGAGATTTAGATAAAGACGGTTCATTTGGAGATTGGCCGGAGGATTTTGGAGATGTGGAATTAGAGACTGAAAGGCAATTTTTGAATTCTGTTAAAAGTGTTGCCAAGTAAAAATAATGAAAGAAAGCGATTCCAAGCTTCTGGTTATTGACGCTGATGTCGCATGTTCCTCCAGCGAAACAATTAAAGATGATCCGGTCTCAACCTTGTGCCAGGATTTTCTTGAACAAGTAAAGAAGATTTGCCATAAGGCAATAAAAACGGATGAGATTCAAAAGGAATGGAGTAATCACGAATCGCGCTATTTTCGGAAGTGGTCAGTGCGAATGACGAAGGGAATAATGAAGATTTTTGAACCAAATCCAAAAAAAATTAGATCAGTAAAAGCTTTAAAATTGGGTTCAAGGGTGGAAAAATTGGTGAAAAGTCCGAAGGAAAAGGAAGCCATTCTTAAAGATCTGCATCTTATTGAAGCGGCTCTTGCGACCGATCAAATAGTCATTTCCCGTGATGATACCACGGCTGGTCTCTTGAAAAAATATCAGGATCAAATTCCTGAATTCCAAAAGATCATCTGGCTCAATCCTACTAAAAATCCGGAAGCGGTAATTAAATGGCTTGAGGCAGGCGCAAATCCACAAGATGCGCCAAATCAATGAATAAGCTCGCCATTTAGAAAAACCACTTGAATTAAATCCTCGCCGGAGTTGATGATTGCCGAAGAGAGGCGATTGAGGCTACCTGAAATCCTTCCGGGCTTCAATCCGATCAGATTGGCGATTTTGCCGGGATCAAGGCTTCCCAGTTCCTTTTCCCGGAAGATGGCGCGGGCGGAATGGATGGTTGCCATTTGCAGGATTTCAAAGGGTTTGAGCGCTCGGCCCGGGTAATCTTTCCTCAACTCAAAGACTTTTTTCATCTCGTTCCAGAGATTGGTATCGCCGGCGCTTGCCGGGGAATCGGTCCCGAGGCCGACCGGGATTCCGGCATCCAGCATTTTCGGAATGGGCGCGAGCTTTCCGGTCAGATGAAGATTGCTCCTCGGACAATGAACCACGGCTCTGGCTTTGGCGATAATTTCCAGGTCGGAGTCTGAAATTTCCACGCAATGAATGAGGGTCATATTTTGATCAATAAAATCCGCGAGATATTCCGCGGGCGAGCAGGAAGAGGGCTGGAACTTGATGTCCATCAGGAGTTGTTTGGAATAAAGCCTGGTAAGGATCGGGCCGGAGCCGTTCCGGATCAGCTCTGTTTCGGCTTCGCTCTCTGCCAGATGCGTGCAACAGCCCAAGCTGTATGCTTTTGCCAATTTCTTTGCCTGCTGGTAAAGAGAACGACTTGCCGTATAGGGCGTGTGCGGGCTTAAGCCGGCCCTGGTCCGGCCGAGCGAGAAATTGAATTCCGCCAGATGCTTTTTCGCCAGTTCCATTTTCAATTCCCTCTGCTGTTCCCGGATTTCAATCAGCTCGTAAAACGCGGTGGAAAAGAGGGGGCTGTGATGATGCGCTTCCAGCAGAACCGGATCGCTCAGGACATCTCCGATAGAAGTCACTCCGAGCTTCAGCTGGTTCTGGATTTCTTTTTGCGCGGCCCGGACATATCCGGTTGAATCCCATTTTCGTTTCTCCTTGATCAGCCGGATGATCCAGCTGGTGAAGCCGCCGGAGGCGGAAAGTTTTTTTAAGCCCGAGAGCTCAAGATGGGTATGCGCATTGATCAGTCCGGGCATCACCAGAGGATAGTGAAATTCCTCGGCTTGGGGATATTTTTTGGTCAGGTTTTTGCGCGAGCCGATTTCAAGGATTTTTCCGGAGTTTATGACAAGCGCGGAATTTTTGAACGGAGGTCTGGTGATGGGCAGGATCAGTTCCGCGCTGATGAGTTTCATTCAGGAGTTTTCAGCTTACCGGTCTGAGCCTGGCCTTCTTGCCGTTAACGGCCTTGATCCGGTTATTCTCGTCCACGAACACCAGTTTGGGCTGATAATTTTTCAGCTCCTTCTCGTCCAACGCGACAAAGCTGGCAATGATCACCTGGTCCCCAGGCTCAGAGAGCCTTGCTGCGGCGCCGTTGATGCAGATTCTTCCGGAACCTCTCGCCGCGGGAATGGCATAAGTTGCAAAGCGGTTGCCATTGGTCAGGTTCCAAACCTGGACTTCCTCGTAAGAGATGATATCCGCGGCGTCCAGGAGATTCTGGTCAATCTCAATGCTCCCTTCGTATTCCAGCAACGAGTGCGTCACGGTCGCGCGATGGATTTTAGATTTCAACATACTTCTGATCATCGTCCCTGCCCCTTTCATTTAGTTTGCGGGTTAAGGCGAAGGTTGTCAATCAACCTGGTTTTGCCCACCCATACCGACAGGATCATTTGCGCCGGCCGATCTATGGTTTTAACCGGGTCCAGATTTTCCGAATCCCGGATTTCTATGTATTCCACGCGCGCCAGCGAGTTCGCCGCGATCAATTCCCGCGCGGATTTGATCAAGGCCTCCGCGTCCTTTTCCCCGGCTTTTACTTTTTCTTGCGCGGAAAACAAGGCCCGGGAAAGAGACAATGCCGGTTCCCGCTCCTCGGCTGAGAGATAGGTATTCCGGCTGGACATTGCCAGGCCGTCCTTTTCGCGGAGGGTGGGAGCGCCAATGATTTTGATCGGCAGGTTCAGGTCCCTGGTCATCCGGCTGATCACCATCAGTTGTTGATAGTCCTTCTGGCCGAAGATGGCGAGGTCGGGCTGGACGATATTGAAGAGTTTGAGCACCACGGTTGCCACTCCGCGGAAATGTCCGGGCCGGTAATCTCCGCACAATCCTTTGCTCAGTTTCTCCACTTCCACACCAGTCTGATACCCCTCGGGATAGATGTCTTTGACCGAAGGGAAGAAAACATACTCCACTTTAAGCGGCTTGAGCCGGGCGAGGTCTCCCTGGAGGTCGCGCGGGTAGCGAGTGAAATCCTCTTTGGGACCGAACTGGGTGGGATTGACAAAGATGGAAACCACGACCAGGTCGGATAACTTTTTCGCCTGTTTGACCAGGGCGAGATGACCATCGTGGAGATAGCCCATAGTCGGAACCAAGCCGATGGTTTTCCCGCGACGCTTGACTACGAGCGAAATAGCTTGCATTTTTTCCGCACTTTTTATTATCTTCATCTTCTGATGGTTATTTTTCATAATTCATCATTCATAATTCATAATTCAAAAACTATGCTCCGGGCCCGGGAATTTTTTCTCCCGGACTTCCCGGCAGAACTCTTCCACGGCTTTTCTGGATTCCTGGTAAAGATCGGCATACTGCTTGACCATTTTCAGTTTCCGGCTCGGGTTGAATCCGAGCAGATCGTGAAGCACCAAAACCTGGCCGTCGCAGTCAATGCCGGCGCCGATGCCGATGGTAGGGATGCTGAGCATCTCCGTGATTTCCCCGGCAACTTCGGCCGGCACCAACTCCAGCACCAGAGCAAAAGCTCCGGCTTCCTCCACCGCCCTCGCATCTTCTAGCAATTTGCGCCGCTTCTGCTCATCCCGTCCCTGAACCTTGAACCCTCCCAGCCGGTGAACCGACTGGGGGGTAAGTCCGATATGCGCCATTACCGGGATGTCAATATTCACGATCGCTTCAATGGTGGCGGCCATATTCGCCCCGCCCTCCAGCTTGACCGCCTCCGCGTTCGCCTCTTTCAATGCCCGGCCCGAATTGCGTTTGGCCTGCTCAATGCTCTCCTGATAGCTCATAAAGGGAAGGTCAAGGATCACCATGGCGCGCTCCCGCGCCCGCGCCACCATCCGGGTATGATAGATCATCTCCTCCATTGTCACCGGCAGGGTATTGGGCACTCCTTGCACCACGGTGCCCACGCTGTCTCCGACCAGGATGAGGTCAATTCCGGCGTCATCCACGATTTTGGCAAATGGATAATCATAGGCGGTGAGCATCGTGATTTTCTGGCCCTGCGCTTTCATCGCGCCGAGGTCTAGAATCGTGATCTTTTTCTTTTTCTCCATCACTACTCTCCTTCTCAAAACAAAAAGCCTCCCGCGCCTTACCGGGAGGCTTGGTCTCGTTCTTCTGGTTAACCGCCCCGCAAAAGCCTCGGGGTCAGCTACCTCTGCTGATCTTTCACTTCTCTCCTCGGTCTCGGTCCAGGTCTCTGGATCCAAGCGCTCCAGCTTGAATTCCGCTTTTCGTTTACAACTTTAAAGAGGTCTTACTCCAAGCGTAAAACCATCTTTACTTCTGATAATATCAGAAAATTATTTCTTGTCAAGATTTATGGCTTCCCTGAAATCTCCAGTTTAGTTTTCCCGGATATTTCACCCGGCAAAGGTGGTTAAGTATATTTTTGGCGTCATTGCTCTTTTTAATTAGTAGTTGAAATATTCTAAATTGAATCAGCGGTTTACTCTTATCTTTGATGCCATCCATACTGGTAGGCAATTGGGCTTGTGATTAGGAGCGGTTGTTTTGGCAAGAGTTTTTCATTTGCCATCTGAAAGGTGGCTCGGGAAGTTGCATAAAAAGCCAAAAAGACCGCCATCCCCGCAGGGAAATAGAAGAATTCTCCGGCAAAAGAAGCCAGGATCAAGGCGATTATGCCGGTAAGGTTTCCGAGGGCGCATTCCCGGAAAAAAGGCAAGGGATGATGCCGGGCCAGGTAAATCTGGGTTTTGGTCAGCCGGAATAAAAAGAAAACAAAAGCCGCTAATCCGAACAGACCGCTTTCCCCCAAAATCGCGAGGTATTGATTATGGGCAGTAGTACCCATTAATACCTGTCCAAAGTTGGAATAACCTATCCCTACTAGAATATATTTGAAGCCAATTCTTCTTATCGCGGATTTCCAGATTATATCCCTGCCCCCCAAATCTACGGGCAGAGATGACCCGGGCTGTTTTACAAAGGTGTTTCTAATTCTGCGTTCCACCGGGCCCCGGAGAAACAGGAAATTAAGCATCGCTATGGCAACCAAGATCACGGCGATATATCTTCTTCTCCTCAAGAATGAGATCGCGATCAAGCAGCCCCAAAGGGTAAACCAAGCGCCTCTGGAAAAGGTGGTAACTAATGCTATTAAAATTATGATCCAGAGGGTGAGCACCAGCCAGGTCGGGAATAATTCTTTGGATTTTCCGAGCAGGATTAAATTGAAGTAAAAAGTGAGTAGTATGGCCAAGATCATCGCATATGAATTTAATCCTTCCATTAATCCACCCGCCCGATAAAGACCCGCCCCGCCGGAGTACTGATGATAACGATAAACGGTGACGATGGCACCAAGACCAAAGGCCACTAGAATCACTTTTAATAAGTTTTTAAAATCCCTTTCCTGACTGAAAACTCGCAAGATAATGAAATAAATGAAAACATAACTCGCCCATTTAAATAAGTGTCCCAAAGCACTCGCGACCAGGATAAGGCGCTGGTGGAAATAAAATGCTAAAATGGAGTTGAAGGCACAGGCCATCAGATATAGGCCCAGGGGGACGAGCAAATAGAAATCATTCTTTCTTCTCATTTTCGGTTGTACGATTGTATTCAACAAAAAAACGATAATCGTAAACCAAACCACAAAATCATCCAACTCGGTTGAAACCTTGAGCTTGAGTTGAATGACATTTACATTTGGAGACAGGGGCATAAAAATAAAAACCAGATAAATCCAGCGCCGAATATTGAGCTGAGCCCAGGCCACCACCACCAGGACAACCATACCGATTAAGTAATAAAGTAGTTTCTCCTGGGCAAACAAAACAAACAGCAAGGTGGTGATTAGCAGGAGAAAAAAAGCAAGAACCAACTCCTGTTTTTTCGTAGCCGTTCCGATTAGAGATTGACTCATTTATTTCTTTTCGCCGCCAGTTTCGGTTTTTTCTTCCAGAAATTTCAAACTGCCGTATTTCTCCATCAGCTCGTTAAGATTAAGCAAATTGATGGAATTGCCTTCGCCGGGAATCAAAATGATCTTCTTGCCCTGGAGGGATTTGGCCAGCTCGGTTGCCACCAGGTTGTCTCCGCCCGGTCCAGAAAGACTCCAGACAAGTTGTTTCAAACCCTCGGCCTCATTCAATAACTTAGACTCGGAAGCCAGGGCTTCCTGCTTTTTGGAATAAAGTTCCGCCTCTCCTTCCAGTTTCCGGCGCTGTTTGATCCCATCGGAGAGCGCTCTCATCGCATCCGCGTCTCCTTTGGCTTTGGCGATTTTGGCTTCCCGCTCCATTTCCCCGGCCAGGGTGAGCTCCTCATATTCCTGCCGCTTCTGATCAGCCAAAGCCCGTTCCCGGAGCAAATCTTCATACTCGGGCAAGAACCGGAACTGGTTGATGTTGAGGCTGTTGATTTTAATTCCCAGCGGGTTCAGCTTTTGATTGAGCAAATTAAACGCTTCTTCCAGTTTTTGCTCTCTCGCCACGGATTGATAAAAATCCCTGGTCTCCAATGTTCCCAATACCTGGCGAACCACTCCCCGGGTTTCCACCCCGACCAATCGCTCCAGGTCGGAGAGATTCCGTCCCACTTTCTGGAGCAGGATCGGCGCCAGATTTTCAATGATCTGGTAGGTTACCGTGACATCCACCCAGATGTCATTCCCGTCCGCGCTCTTGAGCCGGATGTTGTTCCTGCCCTCGGCCCGCTTGTGCGGGATCACCCGGACTTCCTGGATTTTTTGCATCTGCTCTTCCACTTTGGTCATCTCCAGTTCCAGGCTCTGCTTTGCCTGCGCCTGGGGCATCGCCATATTTTGTTCCGCGGGAATTTCCAGAATTTCTTCGGACTCCACCATCTCCAGCTTCTGCTGAGTTTTCGGAAAAATATAGAAATCAAAAATTCCGGGAAGATAAAGATAGGTTCCGGTCTTTTTGGCCTTTTTCTCCACCCCTTGATAGAGATTAAATACCCTGACCCCCACTTCATCTCCCGCGACCTGGACGCAGGAAGCGAGAATCAGCCCAAGCGCGCTCAAGGCCAAAAGAAATAATTTTGCTTTACTCATCGCCTCCTCCTATTTGTTCTCAATCTGTCGGACTTGCTGATTAACATCAAAAGGATTGATCCCGCCTTTTCCCGAGGGCAGGATGATCAGATCCAGGCCTTGAAAAACTTTGGCATATTCCAGTCCCACATAAACCTTGCCGCCCGAAGAAGACAGGGCATTAACGATTTGTTTTTTCCCCTTGGCTTCCGCCAGCAGTTTGGCTTTTTCTCCCTGCGCGCTCAGCTCGGTTTTCATCCGTTCTCCATCCGCCTCCAGCATCCAGGCATCCGTCTGCCCCTCGGCCCGGGTCACCTCCGCGTCCCGATTTCCTTCGGCAATGATCTTTTTCCAGCCCGCCTCGGCTTCGGCCGCCTTTGCCAGAGATTCCTGCACCCGCTTGAGTTGCTCGGCTAAAACCTTGCGCAGAATCGCGGCCTCGTATTCCTGCGGGAACTCAAAGTCGCGAATCACGATGTCCATAATTTCAATTCCCTGTTGGGCAAAATGTTGATTGAGCATTTTTCGGGCCAGGTCAATTTTTTCCACCCGGAGTTTGGAATTGTAAAAATCCTGGGCATAAGCCAGCTCGCTCAGCTTGTTCTGGAGAATGCCCGGCGCCACGGCCTGGAGGCCTTTTTCTTTGATCTCCTGGTCGTTGCGGTAATAACTTCGGGCCAGATTCGCCTTGCCCTCAAGGATGTGATAGAAAATGGTAATATCCACATTGACCTTGTAGCCGTCGGAGGTTCTGATTTCCAGAGAGGGATAATCCGGCTGGCGCATTCCGCCGGACTTGGAGGTCATTTCAAAGGCCTGGAGATTTTTCTGGTAAACCACGAACTCGTGGAAACCGGGAAAAATCGGGTGATATCCGGGCGGAAGCGGCTTGGCGAATTCGGCGCCGTTTTTGAAGAGGCCGAATCCGAATTTGACCACCCTTAATCCGACCTGATCCGGTTCCACTTTGCGGAAGCTGAGGATCAGGAGGACCGAGACAGCCACGGCCAGAATCAAGATTATGGCCAGGTAAAGATAACCTCGGCCCGCGGAGCCGCGGGTCGGGCTCGGTCCTTCAGCGCCTTCCGGTTTTTTCCTGCCGAAGATAGCCATTCCTTGCCCCCTTTAAATTATGATTGAGGTTTCTTCGCCAAATTCATAAAAGCCGTGATCAGATCAATCGGCACCGGGAAGACAATGGTGGAATTGTTCTCCGCGGCGATCTCGGTCAGGGTCTGGAGATAACGAAGCTGAAGCGCCAACGGGCTTTGCGCGATAACATTGCCGGCTTCGCTGAGCTGTTTGGCGGCCTGAAACTCTCCTTCGGCGTGGATGATCTTGGCTCGTTTTTCCCGCTCGGCCTCGGCCTGGCGTCCGATTACCCGCTGCATTTCCTGGGGCAGGTCCACCTGCTTGATTTCCACCAGGCTGACCTTGATTCCCCACGGGTCGGTATGCTTGTCCAGAATGCTCTGCAGTTCCTGGTTCAGCTTCTCGCGCTCGGAAAGGATTTCATCCAGATACGCCTGTCCCAGAACGCTCCGGAGCGTGGTCTGCGAAAACTGGCTGGTGGCATAAAGATAGTTCTCCACCTGGATGATCGCCTTCAATGGGTCCATCACCCGGAAATAGACCACGGCATTGACCTTAAGGGTCACATTGTCTTTGGTAATGACATCCTGGGGTGGAACATCCAGGACCACGGTTCTCAGGCTTACCCGGACCGCCCGGTCCACCACCGGGATCAAAAGAATCAAACCCGGTCCTTTGGGCCGGCCCAGCACTCTGCCGAGCCGGAAGACCACTGCCCGCTCGTACTCGTTGAGAATTTTCACCATCATTCCGAGCAGAATCAGCCCGAAAATAATCAGTAGAATCAGTCCAACAACTCCGCCTGCCATTTTGTCCTCCTTTTTGGTTTAAGATTTTTTCTTCACCCGCAGTATGAATTTATCCACGCCCGTCACCAGCACGGCCTCGCCTTGCTTGATCTCCCCGCTCACGCTTTCCGCGTTCCAGTATTCACCGTGGACAAAAACCCTGCCTTTGGGGCCTAAATCAGTGGAAGCTTCTCCTTCCATTCCGATCATTTCCTCGTTCCCGCTCTGAACCTGGGTCCGGTGCGCCCGCAAGATTCTCTCTCCCACCACCAGAAGCACCAATGCGACAAAAATAATAATCGGAATCAAAATTGACCAGCTCACTCTCACATTCCAGCTCCTTTCGGTCTCAAACAGCATCAACGAGCCATAGGTCAAGAACCCCAGGCCCGCAACCGCCAGCATACCATAACTGGTGATAAAAATCTCCGCGATCAGGCATCCGAGGCCCAGGACGATCAGTACCAGTCCAATATAATTGATTTGAAGGGTGGGCGCAATCAAGGCGATCAGAACCAATGCCGCTCCGATCACGCCCGGAAAAATCATCCCCGGCGCCTTGAATTCCAGGGCGATCCCCAATCCGCCCAGGAGAAGCAGAACCAGAATTACATTGGGATTATTGATGATATGCTGGAGCATCTGGCCCAGGTTCATCTGAACCTCTTCTATCTCCGCGCCTTTGGTCTGGATGACCGCGGTTTTATCCTGGGACAGCTTCACGGTTTTTCCATCCAGCCATTTGAGCAATTGATCCAGGTCTTCAACGATTCCGTCAATCACCTTGAGCTGGAGCGCCTCCTGGGCGGTGATGGACGAGCTTTCCCGGACCGCCTTCTCGGCCCAGTCGCCGTTCCTTTCCCGCTCCTGACAAACCGAGCGCACCCAGCCGGCCGTGTCCTGGGTGGCTTTCTTCATCATCACATCGTCTTCCGGGATCGGCTGATACTGAACCATAAACGGCATCATCACCGGATGCGCCGCGCCGATATTTGTCCCCGGCGACATTATTGCCAGATGCGCCCCGACCGTGATCATCATTCCGGCGCTGGTCGCGGACGCTCCCTTGGGCGAGACAAAAACCACGATCGGAACTTTGCTGTCAAAAAATTTCTTGACAATATCCTTGGTTGAATCCAGCATCCCGCCCGGAGTGTCCAGGGTGATGATCACCGCTTGAGCTCCTCTGGTCTCGGCCTGCTCAATCCCCTTGACCACATAATCCGCCACCGAGTTGTCAATGATCCCGTCAATTTTTATTTTGAAAATCCGGTCCGCCTGCGCGGATTGGCCAAAAGCCAGACCTGCCAGGAAAGCAACCGCCAAAAAGAAACGCCTTCTCATTCCAAATTCTCCTTTTCCAGATATTGAATCACCTGCTTGATGTCGGTCCAGACCTCGCGCTTGCCCGAATTATTATACAATAAATACGCCGGATGATAAGTGGGCATCACCGGGAGACCCTGAAATTCCCCCCATTTGCCCCGTAGCCGGCTGATCGGCTCCCCGCTGCCCATCAATAAATGCGCCGCGTGTTTCCCCAGCGCAACGATCACCCGGGGCCGGATGATCTCAATCTGCCTCTCCAGAAAGCCCCGGCATTCCTTCACTTCCTCCGGATCCGGATCCCGGTTTTCCGGCGGCCGGCATTTAACCACATTGCCGATGAAAACTTCCCGCCTCGGAATCTTCATTCCCAATTCAATAATATCGGTCAAAATCCTGCCCGCGGCTCCCACAAAGGGTCTTCCGCTTAAGTCTTCTTCCGCTCCCGGAGCCTCGCCCACAAACATCACCTCCGCGTTCGGATCGCCCTCTCCGAACACGATGCAGGTCCTGGTTTTTCCCAACTCACAGCGCTGACAATCGCTCATCTCCTTCCGCAGCCTCTCCAGCGCTTGATACTTTTTCCGAAAAACCGGATCAACCTTTTCCCGCGGGAGTTCCGAAATGCCCAGTTCCTTGAGCAGTTTAAGTTTTTGCTCCGCCTGGTCAATGATCTTTGCGATCCTTTTTCGGGGCATAGAATTAAACTAGCACAAATCCTTTTCAAAGCCAATAAATCAAGCGACAAAACCTCCGGTAAATCCGGAATTAAATTTTCATCTCCTTTTGCCAAATAATTGTGGTAAAATGAAAATAAAATTTCTTTTAAGCCGATGCCGGTATCCAAGAAAAATAAGAAATATGTCCTGCGTCACTATCCGCAGAAATCCCTCCAGCAGATCAGCCGGGAGCTGAATCTGCCCGAGCGGGAGCTGGAAAAGATTATTCAGGAATCCGGACTTGCGGGCCCAAAAATCGCCAAGTCCAGGGGCCCGGCAAAACCCCGGAAAAGGCTGTTATTGGGCATCAGCGCCCTGATTTTTGCTCTCTCTATCATCGTTTACAGCCGGGGGATTGAAAACGGCTTTTTCTCGGATGATAAATATCTGGTGCTTCAAAATCGGGCGGTGCGGGGGAGCCGGCCGTTTTCCGATTTGTTCACGCGGGAACTCTGGAGCCCGGCCGGCAAGCAAAGCAATTATTACCGTCCGATCGTCGGTTTGAGTTATTGGCTGGATTACCGCTTGTATCAGGAAAGACCTGCGGGCTATCATTTCAGCAACATTCTTCTTCACAGCCTGGTTTCGGTTCTGCTGTTTTGGACTTTTTTCCGCTTTACCAAAAATCCCTGGATCGGCGCGGCCACCGGCTTGCTCTTTGCGCTTCATCCGGCTCACACCCAGTCGGTGTGCTGGATTTCCGGAAGAACCGACCTGCTTTGCGCCCTTTTCAGCATATTGGCCTTAAACCTCTATCTCCGAACGCAGGAAAGGAAAAATCTCGGAGCATATATTTTATCTTTGCTCGGTTTCAGCCTGGCGCTTTTTTCAAAAGAAATTGCCGTGACGGTTCCGGCTCTAATTATCCTGGCGGATTTCGCAACCGAGCGAAAGCTCAAAGCGCTTTTTCAGCCGCGCCGACTCGGCCTCTATGCCGGGTTCGCAGGGGTGATGATTATTTATTTCCTGATCCGGCTCAAGGTGCTGGGACTGGCCTTGGGATATGAGGGCGCAACCGCCAATGACTGGTATTTTCAGGGACAGGCGGATGTCTCAAGATTCGCGACGGTCTTCAAGATTTACTTTTACTATCTGAAAACCGTTATCTATCCGATCAACCTCTGCTTTGAATGCAAGCTGATGCCCTCGCCATCCTGGCTGGACGCCCAGGTGATTGCCGGCATTATCTCGGTTCTTCTGATCCTGATTCTTTCGGCCCTTGCTCGGGAGCGTTTTCCGGAATTGGGCTTGGGCCTGCTCTGGTTCTTGCTCACCCTTTTACCCGTGTCCAATCTCCGGCCTTTCCACGAAATTGCCATGGAGCATTTCCTGTATCTGCCCAGCATCGGCTTTTGCCTTTTGCTCGCGGCTTTGCTGAATCAAATCCGGGAAAATAAATTCCGCCAATTCAGAAATGCCGTCCAGATTTTGCTCATAACCATCCTGGCGCTGTTCGCTCTTCTCACCTGGTCGCGCCCGGCAGTCTGGAAAAATGAAAAAGCGGTTTGGAAAGACGCGGTGTTAAAGGCGCCTTTTAAAAACCGGGGCCTGGATGGATTGGCGAACGAGCTTTATGCCCAAAATCAAATGACCAATGCCATCAAATATTGGCAATTGGCATTAGAGTCAAACCCGCAAGCGCTCAAGACCCGCAACAATCTCGGCATCGCCTTTTTAACCCGGGCCGATTATGAGTCAGCGATCCGGGAGTTCAAGCAAGTCCTGGAATTGAACCCGAATTATCCGCCGGCGCTTAATGCCCTGGGCGCCGCCTACCTCAAAAAAGGAGATCCAGAATCAGCGCTTCCGGAGTTGAGCAAGTGCGTTCAACTGGATCCGAATTATTCGGATGCGCACCGGCATCTGGGCTATGCCCTGGAGCTTACCGGCGATGCCCAAGCCGCGCTCAAGGAATATCAAGCCGCGCTGGCCGCGGATCCGGCCAATCTCAAGGCGCTTCAGCTTTTGGCCCGGCTCTATCTGGAACTGAGCCGGTGCCAAGATGCCCGGCAAGCCCTGAATCAATTAGGCGCGGACGCTCCCTCCCAGGTCCGGCAGGCTTTTGAGCAAAAATGCCTGAAATAAAAAACCAGCCCGGCTTCCGATTTTGCCCTCCTCCTTTACCTCTCCGCCCGAACAGGATAAAATGATGGATCAAGAGAGACGGTTTTGCGCAAGATCAAATTAGTAATCAGCGATTTTCATATTGGCCGGGGCAGGTGGCTGGAGGACGGGAGTCTGAATCCGCTGGAGCAGTTCATTTATGACGAGAAGTTCATCCAGTTCCTGGAATATTATTCCAGCGGAGATTTTCAGAAAGCCGAGGTTGAGCTGATCATCAACGGAGATTTCCTGAATACCATCCAGGTTGACTACGATGAGATTCTTCCGGACGCGCTCACCGAAGCCGGCTCAATGGAAAAGGTCAAGAAAATTATTTCCGGCCATCCCGAGATTTTTGAGGCGCTCAAGCGTTTTGCCCGGGCGCCCAATCATACGATTACTTACATTTACGGAAATCATGAGCCGAGCTTGCTCTGGCCTTCGGTGCGAAAATATCTGGAGGAAGTCCTGGCCGAGCGGATCAAATTCCCCGGGTTCAGCTACAGCTTTGACGGAATCTATCTTGAGCACGGCCAGCAGTATCATACCCTCAATCGCTTTGACCCGAACCAGTTGATCCTGACCCGCGGGTTGAAAGAGCCGGTGGTGAATATTCCGTGGGGAACTTATTTCGTGATCAAGTTCCTGAACCGGCTGAAATTGAAACGGCCTCATATTGACCGGGTCCAGCCCTTTGGCAGATACCTGCTCGCCGCGCTCTTCTTTGACACCGGCTTCGCCATCACCGCCCTGTTCCGGCTGGTCAATTTCTTCCTCAGAAGACAGCTGGAATGGTATCCGGAGCAAAGACATCCCTTGATCACTTCCATCAACATCTTGCGGGATGCCACCATCATCCCGGATATGATCACCTATGCCAGGCAGGTATTGAAACGCGGCCATTACCAGACCGTGATTTTCGGCCACAGCCATCAGCCGGCTTACCGAAGAATCGGACAGGGACAGCTTTATGTCAACACCGGCACCTGGAACGATATCATTCATCTGGACATCGCCAACCTGGGCCGCCAGCGAAGAATGACCTATGCCACAATTGAATACGACCAAAAGGACAAGCCGATTACCCGGCTCAAAATCTGGAAAGGAACCAGATTGGTGGAAGAGGATGTGATTTTCTAAAAAGGAAAAGCGCCCCGGGGTAAAGGGCGCTTTTTCTTAAAGAAGGGAGAAACAAGGGTTTAAGGCTTTCTGAAAGTTGAGACAACCCTCCTTTTCAAAAGTTCCAAAATTATGGTTCCTGGGGTTTTCCCGCCTTTTAGCCTTTCAGCCTTTCAACTTTTCCACTTTTAAACCTGCCCGCTCTTCCTGCTCGCGCTCCAATTGTGCGAGGCACTTTAGTCCCGATTCCGTTTACCGTTCACCGTGTACCGTTCACCGTTTCCCGTTCCCCTTTCCTCTTTCCTCTTTCCTCTTTCCTCTTTCCTCCGTCCCCGTCTGCCATTCCTCAATTCTTCTTCAGCATTTCAACCCTTCAACCCTTCAACCCTTCAACCCTTCAACCTTTCAACCTTCTCTGCATACACCTCTCCCGTCAAATCCGCTTTCGTTGTTTCAAGGGCAAATATTTTTTTGCCCAGGCGCTGGAGCAATGATGTCCGGGTGATGTTGAGTCTGGGTTAATCGGGCTTGCTGGCAAAACGCCGTTTCAAGGTTTCAAGGTTTGAACCCGAAACGCGAAACCCGAAACCCGGAACCGGCGACTGCGTCGCCTCCTCCAGCTCGCGCTGAAAATTACCCACGCAAGCCCTAATCTTTTTCGCCGCAGATGAACGCGGATGAACGCAGATACTTCAAATTAAACTCCAATGCAAAAAATTTATCTGCTCTTTTGCAAAAGATTAGGTGAAGGACTCCGTCCTTCCCGTGGGACGCATCTATGAAAGAACCATTACAATCGCTGCCGGGGGCTCCGGTAATTAGGCATTTCGCCTTCCGCTTATGCACTGTTGAGGCCCATGCCGGCTCGCTGTCCTGCATCCAACCCGCGCTCAAGATCCCTGGATGTTTGATGTCTGTCGTTGCTGAATCTAATGACTGGCAGATGCCAGGTTCTCGCGTGCCATTGTTTCTGTGAGCTTCTCTCTTGAAATCCGATCACACGGGTTGAATGGGTCGCTCCTCAAATCATATGAGAAGCGAACACTGATGAGAAAGACCAACGGTTTCGCATTTCGGTTTTCGGTTCCGAGTTTGAACCATAAACCATAAACGGGAAACCATAAACGGAACCTGCTCGCGCTTCCGCGCTCGCATGTCCCCCCATATATACGAAAATCGTCCCATTCTAATAATCGCCTAACATATTGATTTTAAAGCAGAATCTCCAATTTTCCCTCAATTTTCCTGTTTAAGATTAGTAAACGATTTTTTCAAAAAAATTCTTTCCTCTTATTTTTCAGACAGTTAGGAGCTAAAATCAGGCTTAATCAGCGCTTTTGATGTTGGATAAGATTTAAAGGTAGGAAATATTTTAGTTGACATACATAGGCTTAATAGTTATACTAAAGGATGGAGGCATACGAATGAACAAAATGACGGTTACTGAAAAAGGCCAGGTGGTGATCCCATCCAAAATCCGGCGCCGACATAAGATCAAGAAAGGCACCCGCCTGTGTTTAGAGGAGCGCGGAGACGAGTTGGTGATCCGGGTTCTGAGCCGGGAATATTTTGGAAAGCTGGCCGGGATTCTGCCCAGCAAAGGCAAACTGTCCAAAGCCCTGCTTGAGGAACGGGCAAAAGATCGGGAGAAAGGGTCATAATGATGAAAAAAGTCCTTGACTCATACGCGCTCCTGGTTTACCTGGAGAAGGATCCCGGGTTTGAAAAGGTGGAATCCCTGCTGATTGAAGCCGCGGAAAAGGACCAGTCTTTGCTGATGAGCGCGGTCAACTGGGCAGAGGTATATTACATTGTGCTCCGCGAATTCGGAGAAGCCAAGGCTAAAGAGATTGAAAAAGCGATTATGACCCTTCCCATTGAAGTGATCGTTGCGGACCAGGACCTTTGCCGGGAAGCCGCCAGGATTAAAGCCCATAACCCCATCTCCTTTGCCGACTGCTTTGCCGCGGCACTCGCCTCAAAGAGTCAAGCAACGCTGGTCACCGGCGACAAGGAATTTGCCAAACTGCAAAATCTAATACCCATCTTCTGGATCTGAATTGGAGGGAAAAGCGAATCGGGGCGCGGCCACTCCTGGCTGCGAATGGGCTTGACAAACTCCTTAAATTGCGGCATACTTTATTTCAGCAGTTAATTTAGAAAGCAGGAAATTTTAAAGCCGCAGTTGAGGCTCAAACTGAGAATGGAGAGGAGCATAGCGATTAGGCAAGAGCGAAAAGGGAACGGGGCTTGGGATTCGGGCTTGGGAACTCGGAACGCAGAACTCGGAACCGGGGCCTGCAGGCTCTCAGCGAAAAAATTGCGGAATTTTTCAAATGTAAAAAGCTGGCCTAGAAATCTTGAAGGCGCAATTTTGTGCTTGACAAAGGAAGTTGCTTGAGGCTAAAATGATTTCCAAGAAAACGATTGCGCTACACTTTATAATGTAAAAAACATGGAGAGCGGACATAATAGCAGGCGCTTGGGTGAACAAGATAGGTTATTTTCTGATTCTTTGCAAGAGTTACCTCGCGGAAGAATTGGGGAAGTCAAAAATGTCAGACTTGCCAATATCCTCAAGTCTCCCAAAGCTAATGGCTCCGCGCAAGCGGATTCCAAGCGCTATCTTAAAGAACTTGGAATATCTTTAGTAGAAAATAGAAGAGCAATCCAGTTTTCCCCTAACTACAATGAGAGGATACACCGATGGGCTCCATATGTTCAAGGTTTTTCGGCTTCTTTTGTACAATCTATCATAGACAAATATTGCAAGAATTATATCAACCCTTATATTCTGGATCCTTTTGCAGGATGTGGGACAGTTTTGGTACAAGCGAAGCTTAATAGATTGAGATCATTCGGTGTTGAATTAAATCCGCTTCTGCAATTCGTTGCGCAAACTAAACTCAACAGTTGGGATATATACCCGAAAAACCTTCTAAAAGCTTATTATTGCCTTGACTATGGAAAAGTTGCGAGTCCGCCGGAATTCTTGAAATCCGATCACCATTTCAAAAAGGGCGTTCTCAATAATCTGCTAAAAATTAAGTATGCTGTTGATTCATATTCACCCAGGAACGAGGAGCAGACCGAAATTAAGAATTTACTAAGGTTAGCTTTCTCGTCAATCCTAATTGAATCAAGCAATCTTAAAAGATCGCCCTGCCTTGGCTATGATAAAACCAAGATCGTGCATGATGATGCTCCCATGACCTTGTTCGACCAGAAGGTGCACATTATAGCTGAGGATCTGAGGTCTTTGCAAAAAGATTTCAAACACTGTATTTTTACGAAAAGTGAAGTAGCCTGCTGCAATTCAATGGAATTTGTTTTTCCAAAAAGATATGACCTGGTGATCACCTCGCCCCCTTATATGAATGGGCTTGACTATGTCATAAATTATAAGATAGAAATGGCCTGGCTTGATTTCATAAGCAGTCAAAAAGATGCAAAAAAAATAAAGGATCAAATGGTCGTTTGCGACAATGTTTCTAAAGGTCTGATTAAATTTTTTTCTATAAGCAAAAAACGATATGTCAATCATTGGATAGATGAGATAAAACAAAACATCAAGAAAAATATCCAAACCCGAGGAGCCTATAGAAGAATGGACATGCCGGAAATTGTGCATAAATATTTTGATGATATGTATAATATTATGGAAAATGTCTATCGCGCAATGAATAAGGGCGGAAGATTTGTCTTGGTAGTTGGAGACAGTCTTATCGCCGATGTTTATGTACCAACCGACATTATAATCGCAAAGATTGGCCAGGACTTGGGATTAAAAATAGAAAAAGTGGAACTCGCGCGAAATCGTAGATCCGGCCAGATTCGAAGCTATCGCCTTAGAGAAAGTATTTTGACCCTAAAAAAATAGCGCTATGGAAAATGAGAAAGATAAGTTAGGATTTTATGAAGATCCCCAAAATGGGCATGGGATAATAAGATCCAGGACAACCCAGCAGATACGCTCATGGGAAATGCCTCGGACGCAGGAAGCATTGGAGAAATTCAATGATGAAATCGGCAAGTTGGACTTTCCTGGTTTATATATCCTATTCGCAAAAAATAGGAAAGTTTACATTGGGGAGGCGAAAAGCCTATACAATCGACTCAAACAACACTTGGCAAAACCAGAAGATAAAATACGGGACTGGGATAAAGCTTATATAGTTAGCGACGGTAGGCCTGCGACACAGTCCGATTTTAATGATCCCGTTGTCAGGAAAACTCTTGAGCTTTATCTTATAAATCTGTTCAAAGCTAATAGATATAATGTGGTGGCTCAGGGCGAACCCCAGCAACACAACGCCTTGCAGCATTTTCTATCCTACGCACTCATAAGAGAATTAAGCTACTTCCTCCAAAAGAAGGGCGTTATTCAGAAACTAATTGAAAGTATTGGCCAGGAAGAGATATTTGGAGATGAAATAAAAAGCATCCTGAAGAGGAAAGGAATGGAAATAGCCAAGTGGACTGCCTATGAGGCGATTGTAAATGGCGCAAAGGTCTTCATTAGACCTGGTAGTAAAAAGCCCAAGGGGTGGCAGATTACTTTTAGGGGCAGAAAGCCTGGCAGCTTTATCGATTCCCTTCAAAAAGGGAATGGCTATTTGCTGATTTCTCGGGATGGACTGCCCTTTGTTCCACTTAAGGAAGTGCAAAAGGTTGTTGTTGATAAATCTGCCTATGAGCAAGATACACTGGATGTCTGGATAACCTTTGAGGGAGAAGGGGCATATTTGAGCTATAAAGAAAACAAAATTGAAATAAGCCAATTTAAATTGCGTGGTTAGGTCAGCAAAGGGAGGATACAATGGCCAGAATTCTAGCAGATCATGAAATAGAAAAATTACTCGGCACTGTTATATTAGATGGAAGTGCTAATTGCATCAAACCCAATACCTATAATGTAAGGGTAGGAAGCGAAGTCAGATTTCTTGGTACTAATGAATTTTTCAAAAATCTACAATCTGGATATTTGATTGAAGTAAAACCCGGAGAATTCGTAGAAATAATTAGCAAAGAAGTTTTTGATCTGAGAAAAGAGACAGTACATAAAATATTTCCAGGGAAAAGGCTACATTCAATCATAGTTGCAAGTTCAAGCCTAACAAGAAGAGGCCTCTCTCAAGTATCTACAAAAATGGATTCCGGTTACTATGGTAGACTTTCCTGGGGTGCTAAAAATGAAGGTTCATCTCCAATTCGCTTAAAATATGAAGAACCTCTTTACCACCTTAATTTTTTTCTTCTTGCTCCAGATGAAGGTATGACTGAAATACCCAATAAGGATTATGGCGAAAGAGAACAGGATACTATGCAAAACTTTATGAGCCTTAGAGATTCTCCTCCTCCAGAACCCAGAGTAATAGATAAAAGCATGCTAATTACTTCATCGGTGGATAAAATTGATAGCGTCAAGCAATTAAAAGATGCCGGACCGCCCTTTAGCATTCTAGCAGAGGAATTTGAAAGAATAAAAAATGAGATTAGTAAATTAACGACGCAAGGAATGCCTCAAATGATTAATAGCTTAAAGGACGCCTTATCACAGCGGCAAACTTCTATAGCGGCAATTACTATCGGTGCAATTGGTTTGATAATAAGTATTGGCAAGTACTTAAATGAAATTCCAAATCTCCAACATTGTATTTTGGCAGCAAGTGCTTTATTGTTTTTGTTTGGAATATCTATATTAATATTTTACAGGAAAAAAATAGGATAATAGAGCGGCAGTCATGTCTAAGTTTAGAAAATAATGAGATCAATTTGGCTTTCGTAAAAAGGATGAACCAAAGGTAGTGCAACTAAATCTTTCGCAAATTCATTTACCCGGTCTGGTTATGCCTCAAGTAAATTCCGCCTAGTTTTTCTTCGCGGGAACCGCTTGATACCGCTCGCACGAAATTGAATCGCAGTCAGGAGTGCGACACGCTTGTCAAAGGGACTTATGCCTTGTCCCGATTCTGGGCGGCATCCCAGGCTTTGCGGAAAAAGTCGTTCATCGCCTTGACAAATGCGTCCCGGGGCAATAACTCCTTTGCCACCTCGGCCTCCAGTTCAGGCGGGATGCGTCCCTGTTCCACCAAGTGCTTGCCGGCTTGGCGGGCAGCCTCATAAACCGCGGCCACCTTTTCCGGCATGTGCTTCTCCAGCATCTCCAGCAAGACGCCATGGGGTCTGAGGAGCGCTCCCAAAAATTCAGCCTGCATCATTTTCGCGATGGATTTCATATGCGCGACCAGGTCGTCAAAGTGGTAGAGTTCATGGAACCCGTTGTTGGAGACGAAAACGACGCCCTTGAACTTCGATCCCTCACGCTTGGAATGGGTGCTGTAATTGTCTTTCACTTCAATAAAGGGCAGAGACACCGGGGTCAGGCGATCCAGGAAATTTTTCATCAGACCGGTCACGCCGCCGACATAGATGGGGGATGCCAGAACCGCCACTTCGCATTGTCGCATCAGGTCCAGGAGCTCGGCCATATCGTCTTGTTGGGCGCATTTGCCGGGAGTTTTCAGCCAACAGGCGTTGCAACCAAGGCAGGGCTTGATCTGCTTTTCCTGGAGATAGACCAGGTCAATGTCTGCTCCGGCTAGCCGGGCGCCTTCCAGAAAGGGCTTTAAAATCCTTTCCGTATTACCCTTGCGCTTGCGGGGACTTCCGTTTACCGCAAATATTTTCACACCCCACCTCCTAACCTTGACCTTGCTGGACAGCAAGCCGCATAACTTTGCCCTGTCTGCCGGCCAGGATCTCTTGCTCTTGCGGGTTTGGTTTCATCTTCATCCGGAATGGTAAATCAATCCGTCCTTGCCTGTCAAGCAAGGGCGCAGCCCTTGACCACTTTTTATAAAATAGTAGGCAGGAGCCAGTGGGTAGTGGTCGCTGGTCATTGAAATTCCCGAGCTCCCATTTATCTTTCCGGGCTAATTTCCCAAGCGCTGACTTTAAATCCGCTGAAGCTTCCAGTAAGTAGCTAAGTAGCCAGCTACTTAGCTACTTACTCCAAATTCTCTGCGTTTTTGGGAAATGTCCTTTTTTCTGCCTCCAGGCGTCAGCCCCTACCCTGCGCTCTTCTCGCACCCATTTGCCGGCTGTGCCAGCTGGGCTGGAAAGGCTCTGTTGAGCTGGATTTTTATAGATGCCCCTAAATCATTGTTTCATCCAGATCATATTTTCGGAAAACCATTTGGTGGCTCCGGAATCTCCGGAAGGCTCAATGAACAAGGCTTCCAGGTCCGGCCGCGATTCCAGGAGCTTGAGTCCCGGTTCCTTTCCCAGCACGAACAGCGCGGTTGCCCAGGCATCCGCCAGCAGGCCGGTCTCGGCCTTGACGCTCACGCTCGCCTCCATCTGGACCGGATGTCCGGTTCGGGGATCAATGATGTGGGAATAGCGGACGCCGTTTACGATATAGAAGCGCTCGTAGTCGCCGCTGGTGGCGATTGCGCCTTGCCGGAGATAGACCTTGCCGATGATTTTTCCCCGGGCGCGCGGGTGCTGAATCCCGACGGCCATTCCTTTGTCCCGGGCGCCGAAAGCAGACAGGTCTCCGCCAACGCTCACCAGGCCGGCGCTCACTTTGTTTTCTTTCAAGACTTTGATTGCGCGGTCCGCGGCATATCCCTTGGCGATTCCGCCCAGGTCAATGGCCATTCCGGGCTCGGGCAGGAAAACGGTTTTGCCAATTTTATCCAGCACGATTTTGCGGCAACCCACCAATTTCAGCTTTTCCTTGACTTCGGCATCGCTCGGCAAAGTTGGATCAGCGTCATTGATTTTCCAGATCATAAGCACAGGCAGGATGGTGATATCAAACGCGCCCTGGCTTTGCTCATAAACCTCCTGCGATTTCTCAATCAGCATCATCATCTCATCGTCAACCCTGACCGGGCTGATTCCGGCTTGTTGATTGATCCGGCTGACAATGGAATCCGGCCGGTATCTGCTCAACTCGGCCTCCAGGCGCGCGATTTCCTGAAATCCTTTTCCAATTGCCTGCTCAAGCTGTTTCTCATCTTTGCCCCGGGCGACAATCTCAACCTGAGTTCCCATCAGGAATTGGACGCGTTTGATTTCCCGGTCGGGTTTTGGGCAGGAAAGGAAAATCGCGGAGATGACCGGGAGAAGGAGCGCGAGTTTTCTGGAATTCGGGATCACTTGGGGGGACTGAGCTTGAATTTATCCGCGGAAACAGCACAGCGGAAGCCATTGTATTCGCTGATGTCCTCGGGAGGCAGGGGATGGCGGGCAGTGGCGAGGAGCAGGAAGATGGAATAGAAGTAGGCGCCGCCTCTGGTCACTTTCATCTTGCCGGTTTCGTCAAAACTTCTTTCCGCGCCGGGATAGGATTTATACCAGTCGTCAGTCCATTCCCAAGCATTTCCGGCCAGATCCATTACGCCGTAAGGACTGGCGCCTTTGGGATAGGTCCCGACCGGCACGGTATCTTCATACGGGCTGGTCCGGTTGTTGCACAAATTTTGATCCCATCCATTTCCCCACGGATAGGCCCGGCCATCGGTTCCTCTCGCGGCCTTTTCCCATTCCGCCTCGCCGGGCAATCTCTTGCCCGCCCATTTGCAATAAGCGGTTGCATCGTTCCAGCTCACATTAACCACCGGATGATTTTCCTTGCCGGGCGGAATTTTGCCTTCGCGCATCAGGAACGGAAGCGAATGTCCGGTCTCCTTGCAGAAATTGAAATACTGCTGGTTGGTGACTTCAAACTTGTCAAGATAATAATCCGGCAGAATGGCCTTGTGCCTGGGTTTTTCATTGTCCGGAATATATTCTGCGCTGGACCCTTTGTCCGAGCCCATCCAGAATTCCCCGGCTGGAATCAGAATCATTATGGAACTGTCCTGGAACCAGCGAATGGCGCCGGGCCGGGAGGTTTCCCGCGAAAAAGTTGCCCAGCCCAGCCCGAGCATCAAAACCGCCAAGATAATTCCCCTTCTCCTCATTTGTTTATTTTCCTCCGTAAAATTTCCGGCCGGTAGCCGAGCTGGATGCTTTTATTATATTCTTCCCAGGCTTTTCCCTGCTCGTCCAGCCGGGCATAGCAGATTCCCAGGTAATAGTGGCCGGGGCCGCTGTCCGGCTTGAGTTCAACATATCTCTGAAAATGTTTGAAGGCAAGCTGGCTCTGATTGAGAGAAAGGAAAATCTGGCCCAGATTGTAATGCGCTTCGGGCTGGTCCGGCTGGATCACGAGCACCTGCTGGTATTCCTCAATGGCGCGTTCAAAATTGTTCTCCAGCAGATAAATATTGCCCAGGTCAAGACGGGCGTCCACAAAATCCGGATTGAGCGCGCTCTCAATCAGAAAAGCGGCCTTAGCCCCTTTGATCTGATTTGAGACCAGAAGCGCCAGTCCCAGGTGAAAATAAAAATGATACCTCCCGGGGTCCTCGGCGTGAAGGATGGCCTCGCGGTAAAGTTTCACCGCTTCTTCGGGCTGGTGGAGCGCCAGGTAACAACCGGCCAGGTTGTTATAGGAAATGTAATAGTCCGGATTGATTTCAATCGTTTTTTTAAATTCCGCGATTGCCTCGGGATAGTTCTCCTCCTGCTGATAAAGCGTGGCCAGCTTATGGTGCAGTTGCGGCTCATTGGGAATCAGCTCCAGGGTCTTTTGGTAATACGCTTCCGCCTGCTCCCATCCGTCCTTTCCTTTCCATTCATAACAAACCCCGGTGACATACAAATAGTCTGCATTTTTCGGCTCCAGCTCAATCGCCCGGTTCAACGCCGAAATCCCCTCGTCAAATTTTTTCAGCTGGCAAAGCGAAAGACCTTTCCCATACCAGGCCGGGGCCAGGCTCGGATTTTCCTTGAGCGCCGCCTGATAATAACTGAGCGCCATCGGCCAGTTGCGCAGCTTCATAAAATCCTCGCCCATCTTCGCCATATTCTCGCCCGCGGCCTGGACCAGGATCAGGCTGAAGATCAGCAACAGCTTCTTCATTCTTTTTAAGATAAATCCTTCGGCTGGGTTTAGCAAGAGAAGGGGGTGAAAAAAATGTTTCGGGTTCCGGGTTCCGAGTTTAAATTAAAGCTCCCAAAAATTCTTTGCGTTCTTTGCGCCCTTTGCGGTGAAAAAAAGTTTCGGGTTCCGGGTTCCGAGTTCCGCGTTTAAAAGAACCAGAAACAATTCTCTGCGTTCTCTACGCCTCCGCGGGCAGGCGCGTGCCCCTGCACCCAATTCTCCTGGCTACCGGCTACTGGATACTGGCTACTCTTGCTTTGCGCTTTGCGGTAAAATGAATTTGTGAGTTTGTTTTATTTTTTGATCAGTTGATTGACCGCGTCTTCCAGTCCGTCCAGGGTGAAGTCAAACATCGGGAAGATTTCCTTGATCTTGGAGATGGTGTAATTGCCCGCGGTGAATTCCCAATGCTCCGAGCATTTGGGATTGAGCCAGGCGGAATGGGGGAAAATGCGCGAGAGATTTTGGAGCCAGTAATAGCCGCTTCGGGTTTGGGGTTCCTCATATTCAATGCACCCGTGCTGATCCATCAGCTCATAAGGCGCCATTGAAGCATCGCCGACTATGAGCAATCTGGTTTGCGGGTCGGCCTTGGCGAAGTCCAGGGTTTTTAACGGCTGGCGATGCCGCTGCGGATCCTCATACACGCGGTCATAGACGCAGTTATGGAAGTAATAGGTTTTCACTTCCTTGAAATTATCACTGGCGTATTTGAACAGGGTCCGGCAGATTTCTATATACGGGTCCATTGACCAGCCCCCGTTGTCTATCATCAAAATCACCTTGAGCTTATCCTTGAGCCTCCGGTCAAACACAATTTCAATCTCGCCGGCTTTTTTCACGGTCTGATAAATGGTCTCGCGGATATTGAGCTGGTCTTTGGGACCCGCGGGCTGAAGATGCCTCAGCCTTTTCAAAGCCTCGGCCATCTGGCTCTGATCAATCGGACCCTCCAGGGCATAATCCTTCCATCTCCGCTCCATCGCAACCTTGATCGCGCTCTTGCCTCCGCCGGCTCCGCCGATTCTCATCCCGCCCGGATGATAGCCGGAATGACCCACCGGCGAGGTTCCGCCGGTGCCGATCCATTTGTCCCCGCCGTCGTGCCGCTCCATCTGTTCTTTGAGCCGATCCAAAAAATATTTAATCAATTCCTCCGGCGTGTATTTTTTCAGTTCCTCTTCGCCGATCCCCAAAATCCGCGCCAGCTCTTTGGGGTCTTTGAGCCACTCTATCAAGAGATTCCGGACGATCTCCTCCAACTCCTCATCTTCCGGGGTTTTGAATTCCACCCCCTGGAAGTAATGCGCGAACAGACGATCATAAAGGTCAAAATATCTTTCGCTCTTGACCATAATCGCCCGGCCGGCGATATAGAAATCCCCCAGCGAATTGACCAGGCCCAGATTCAAGGCCTTTTGCAGACGCAAGAAAGCCGTAGCCGTGATCGGGATGCCCCTGGCGCGAAGCTCGTAGAAGAACGGCACGAACATAAATCAGCTTCCGCCCTTGTAGTTGCTGACATACATTTTCGCCTGGTCCAGGTCCGCTGATTTTTTGAAGAGCACGCCCAGATACGGGACATAGCCGTCCTTGCCCAGGTCTTTAGCGCGGAAATCCGGGTCGGACTGGAACGCGCGGATCCAGTTGATCAATTCGCGCGTGCTGGGTTTTTTCTCCACATTGGGCACGCGGCGGAGGGAGTAAAAGGTGTTGATGGCGGACTGGGCGAGGTTCTTGTCAATGTCCGGGAAGTGCGCGCGTGTGATCTGATGCATCATTTCCGGGCCGGGAAAGGCGATGTGATGAAAATTGCAGCGGCCCAGAAACGGGTCGGAGAGGTCTTTTTTAGCGTTGGAGGTGATGATCACGATCGGGCGGTGTTTAGCCGGGACGGTCTTGTCAATTTCCATTATGTCAAAGGTCATCTGGTCCAGAACATCCAGAAGGTCGTCCTGGAACTCGGTATCGGCCTTGTCAATTTCGTCAATCAGGAGGATGGTCCTGGTGTCGGATACAAACGCCTGTCCGATCTTGCCCATCCGGATATAGTCCTCAATGTTCTTCACATTGCGCTTGCTATCCCCGAAGCGCGCGTCATTGAGCCGGGTCAAGGTGTCATACAAATAAAGCGCGTCCACCGCCTTCAGATTGGACTTGACATTGAGCACGATCAATGGCAATCCCAGATCCTGCGCAACCGCATGCGCCAGCAAAGTCTTGCCCGTGCCCGGCTCTCCCTTGAGCAGAAGCGGCATCTCCAGCGCGATCGTGATGTTCACGATCTTCTTCAGCTCCGGATCCAACACATAGGTTTCCGTGCCTTCAAATTCCTTCACATTCTTTAATTCCTTCATTTCAACTCCGCTAATGATAAGATTTTTAATAAAATAACATCCGAACCGCGGTTATGCAAGTTTTGAATAGTTATCCGCCGCAAACCGATGGTGCGAGCGTCCTGACACGCTGATGCGAGACAGGATCGCGCGCGGGCAGGAATGCCCCGCCCCCCTCCCTTATCAACCTATCAACTTATCAGCCGATCAACCTTTCTCCAAAGTCAAGACCTAGTATTTTGACCGCCTCAATATGACGGTTTAATTTCTATAACTGTTTTCATAACCCGAATCGTAGCGGCGTGATTTATCACGCCCTTCTTTGAGGGCGCAATAAATTGCGCCCCTACAAAACCGACAAAATAATGCGGTCAAAATACTAGTACTTGGCTCCATTCCTCAACAGGATTGATTCTTTCAGGAGCGAGATCAGGACGCAGTTTAGGGCCATCAGTCCTGCGGCCAGGAGCAGGGAGGGGGTAAAGGAGCCGAACCGATTATTGATAAATTCCATTCCGAAGATGAAGACGACGGAGACCTGGCCGGCCAGCACGAGCAGGGCATTGGAGGACCCTTCGGGCGCGGGGTATGTTATCTCCGCGGCATACTGGTATCCGATGGGCCCGAGTCCCATCATAAAGAAACCGAGCACAAAGACCGAGATCAGCAGCATCCGGTAGGAGTGGAAAAAGGAGAAGCCGAGCAGGCCGGGAATGGCGCAGATCATTCCGATCAGGATGAAGGGCTTGCGTTTGCGGTAATGGTCGGAAAGCGTGGGAATGACAAAAGCGCCCGCGATTCCTCCCATCAGCAATAGCCCGCCGAGCATCCCGGCCTGGTTGATGGACATTCCCCGGGGCCGGACAATATTCTCAATCCAGGTTGCCAGCCCGTTGAAAACGCCGAAGCCCACGAAAAATATGACCATACAAAACCAGAAATCGCGCTGGCAAAGAATCCGCCGAAGCCCGTCAAACATCATAGATCTCTCTTCATACCCGGGCGGGCTTTGGGGCGTGGGCGCTTGTTCGCGGGCCAGGGCGAGGAACACGAGAGCCGAGAGAGCGGTGACAATGCCGTAAATCATCTGGGTGGAATCTATGCCATACCTGGTGACCAGGACCGGGGTCAGCATCAGGCCGACGGTGGTGCCGATGTAATTTGCGGCCATGGCCAGGCCGGAAGCTGTGGCGCGCTCATTAAGCGGGAACCATTTTGCGGCCAGGGTGGTGAAGGAGTTCAGGAGCAGGGGCTGGCCGAGCGCGATGCCGATGGTGAAGTAAAAGACCAGATTATAATCTCTGGAAAAGATGCCCCGGAGCAGGCCGAACACGCCGAGCAGGACCGCGCCCAGGCCCACTCCCTTTCTAAACCCGAATCGGTCTATGACCCAGGAGGCGGGGATGGCCGCGGGGATGTAAACCATCATAAAGACCATTGCCAGAAGGCCGATCCGAAGATCCGATACACCGTAATGCTGAGCCGCGGGACCGGTGATGGTCGCGAAGCAAATCCAGAGGATCTGGATGGTCAGATTGATGCACATAAACGCGCCCAGCACCACCCAGCGGTATGAATAAACTTTTACGCCAGAACCTTCCATTCAAAACCTTTGCTCCTTGCCATCCTAATTCATCCCCATCGGAAAGCAAACAGTCTGAGCCAGGATTTGTTGGAGTGAATTTTTTGACTATTCGGGCTGGGTTTCGGGCATAGCTTTTTTGCTGGAGCGGAAGCGCCTCTGGAGCGCGTCCAGGTAGATATAAACCACGGGCGTGACATAAAGGGTGAGGGCCTGGGAAAACAAGAGGCCCCCGACCACGGCCAGTCCGAGGGGGCGGCGGGAAGAAGCGCCGGCGCCGAACCCGACGGCAATGGGAAGGGTTCCCATCAAGGCGCTCATTGTTGTCATCATAATGGGCCGGAACCGGATCAGGCAAGCCTGATAAATGGCTTGAGCCGGATCCAATTTTTCCGTCCGCTCAGCCGCGAGCGCGAAGTCAATCATCATAATCCCGTTTTTCTTGACCAATCCGACCAGCATAATCACACCCACGAAGGCGTAGATGCTGAGGTCGGTCCGGAAGATCATAAGGGTGATCAGGGCGCCGACCCCGGCGAAGGGAAGCGCGGAGAGGATAACGATGGGATGAATAAAACTCTCATACAAGATTCCGAGCACGAGGTAAATCACCAGGATGGCGAGAATCAGGAGCACCCACAATCCGCGCAAGGATGATTGAAACGCCTGTGCCGCTCCCTGAAAACTCGTGGCAATAGTTGCCGGCAGGGTCTCTCGTGCAATTTTCTGAATTTCGCTCAGGGCTTCTCCCAGGGAAGCTCCCGGGGCGAGGTTGAAGGAGATGGTCACTGAAGGCAGCTGCCCGATATGGTTGACAGTCGCGGGTCCGACCGATGATTTTAAAGTCGCAACGCTTTCCAGCGGCACCAAAAATCCGCTGTTGGAGCGGATATATAGACGCGACATTGATGCCGGGTCCATCTGCCAGCGGTCTTCCAGCTCCAGGATCACCTGATACTCGTTGCTGGCGGTGAGGATGGTTGACACCTGGCGGGTGCCGTATGCGGTAAAAAACGCCTCTTCCACCTGCTGGGCGGAAACTCCCAGGGCAGAGGCTTTGTCCCGGTCAATCTCCACCTTGACCTCCGGGTTAGAGATCAGGAGATCGCTACTGAGGTCCTGGATTCCGGGCAGGTCCTTTAATTTCGCCTCCAGGATCGGCTCCCATTTATAAAGCTCCTCTGAACTCGTGCTCTGCAAAGTGAACTGATACTGGCTCTTGGTCATCATTCCGCCGATGGCGATTGCCGGCGGGTTTTGCAAATAAACCTTGATCCCGGGAACAGAGGCCAGTTTGGGACGAAGTTCCTGAACCACCTGATCCGCGTTCAATTTTCTCTGATTGCGCGGCTTGAGCTTGAGGCGAAGCCTTCCGGCGTTGCCAGCTAACCCGCCAAAGCCGACATTGGACATAAACGATTCCACATTCGGGTCCTGGCTGATGATTTTTGCTATCTCCATCTGATGTTTTTTCATTGACTCAAACGAGATTCCCTGGCTGGCTTCGGTGACCCCCCGGAGCAAGCCGGCATCTTCGCTGGGAATAAAACCTTTCGGGACGACCAGGAATAGGTATCCGGACAAGAAAAGGAAAATAATCGCCACGATCAGCGTGAGCAGGCGGTGGCGGAGCGCCCATTTCAAGGACAGATCGTATGCCCTGAGCATAGCGTTGAAAGCATTCTCGGAGATTTGATAGAGCTTATGGGGTTGCGCCTGGGACTTTGGTTTGAGGAACCGGGAGGATAGCATCGGGGTAAGGGTAAGGGAGACCAGGCCGGAAACAAGAATGGCCACGGCAATGGTAATGGCGAATTCGTGGAACAATCTTCCCAGGATTCCTCCCATAAACAACACCGGCACAAATACCGCGACCAGGGATAGGGTCATTGAGATGATGGTAAAAGTGATTTCCTTGGAGCCCTCCAGGGCAGCGTCCATAATTGTCTTTCCGGCTTCGGCGTGACGCACGATGTTTTCCAGCATCACAATCGCGTCATCCACGATAAAGCCCACGGCCAGGATCAGCGCCATCAGGGAGAGGTTGTTCAGCGAGAAATTCAGCAGGGACATCACCGCGAAGGTGCCGATGATGGATATCGGCAGGGCCAGACTGGGGATGATGGTTGCGGACAGGTTTCTCAGGAAGAGGAAGATCACGAGCACGACCAGTCCGATGGCAAGCAAGAGGGTAAACTCTATGTCATTAACCGATTCGCGGATGGTCTGGGAGCGGTCATACATCAGGTCCAGGCTGACCGAGGCGGGCAACTGTTGCTTAAAGGACGGCAGAAGTTTCCGGATGCCGTCCACCACTTTCACGGTATTGGTTCCGGGCTGGCGCTGAACCGCGAGCATAATCGCTCGGGAGCCGTTGTACCAATTGGCAACCCGATCGTTTTCCACCGAGTCCAGCACCTGCCCCAAATCCTGAAGCCTTACCGGGGAGCCGTTCCGGTAGGTGACAATCAGGGGACGATACTCAGCCGCGCTCGCAAGTTGGCCGCTGGCTTTAATCGTGTAGGCCTGGTAATTTCCCTGGAGGGTTCCCACCGGAAGGTTGACATTTTGTTGCTTCACCGCAGAGGCAACCTCGTCTATGCCGATACCCCGGGCGGCAAGAAGATTCGGATCAAGTTGAATGCGCACCGCGTATTTCTGCGAGCCGAAGACCTGAACCTGGGCCACTCCGCTCACCATTGAGATGCGCTGGGCAATAAGCGTTTCCGCGTATTCGTCCACCGCGGAAAGCGGCAGGGTCGCCGAGCTGAGCGGAAGATAAAGAATGGGATCATCCGCAGGATTGACCTTCTGATATGAGGGCGGGTTGGGCATATCAGTGGGGAGCTGGCGGGACGCTTTTGCGATTGCGGCTTGGACATCCTGGGCTGCGGCGTCTATGTCCCGGCTGAGATTAAATTGGAGCACGATCTGGGTGGAGCCCAGTCCGGAAGAGGAACTCATGGAATCCAGGCCGGCGATGGTGGAAAACTGTCGCTCCAGAGGGGTGGCCACGGCCGCGGCCATGGTGTCCGGGTTGGCTCCCGGCAGCGAGGCTGATACGGAAATCGTGGGGAAGTCCACATTGGGGAGGTCGCTGACCGGGAGCAGTCGGAAGCTGACCGCGCCGAAGATCAGGATCGCGGACATCACCAGGGTGGTCATCACGGGACGGCGGATGAAAAGCTTCGTGATATTCATAGAGTCTCAGTTGCCCTTGGGGGTTTGGGGTTGCTCCTGGATCTCCACTTTCGCCCCCGGGAACAATCGCAGCTGTCCGTCCGTGACCACTTTTTCCCCCGGAACCAGCCCTTTCTCAATCACCGCATCGTCATTGACCGTTGCGGAGGATACCACCGGCCGCAGTTCCACGGACAGGTCCGGCTTGACCACATATACATATTGACCGTTTTGTCCGAGCTGGATTGCCTGGCTGGGAACCACCGTGGCATTCTTCCTGGTATATAATTTCAGCCTGGTGTCCACGAATTGCCCGGGCCAAAGTTGTTTTTCCTCGTTGGCGAAGGATGCCTTGAGCCGGATGGTCCCGGTGGCGCGGTCAACCGCGTTGTCAATGAAGCTGAGCTTGCCCGCAAGCTCCGGCCCGGCAGCCCCCCGGCCTGGAATAGACACCAGCACTTCCAGCTCTCCGCTTTCATTATATTTCCTGATTTCCGCAAGGTATTGCTCCGGCACCGCAAAGCTGACATAAATTGGCTGCAACTGGTTGATCACGACCAATGAGCTGGTATCGTTCGCTTTCACCAGGTCCCCCTGGTGAGCGAACATCGCCCCGGTCCTTCCGGCGATGGGAGCGGAAATGGCGCAGTAAGAGAGTTGGAGAGCCGCGTTCGCCATTGCGGCCTGGTCCGACTTGACCACCCCTTTCAGGGCTTCCCAGTTAGTGCGCGACTGGTCATATTGCTCGCGCGAGATCAGGTCTTTATTGATCAATTGCTGGTTTCGGTCGGATTCCACCCGCGCGTTTTCCAGCTGGGCGCGGTCCTTGGCCAGATTGGCTTGGAGCTGCGCTAGATTGTTCCTGAACGGCCGCGGGTCAATCTGGAACAACGAATCCCCCTTTTGAACCTCCTGCCCTTCCTGGAAATAGATCCCGGTCAGATACCCGGATACCTGCGACTTGATTTCCACCGATGAAATCGCTTCAACCGCGCCGATCGCCGAGACCTCCACCGGGATGTCCTTGCTCTGAACCAAGGCGACCTTGACCGGGGCCTTCATTTCGCGGGATGAAGGGTTGGATTGGCTGCGGGAACAGTTGGACAAAACGACCAGCCCGGAAATGACCAAATACCAGGTTAAGGCGCCGCTGATAACAACTCTTTTTGATTTTATCATCCAACTCACCCGCTTTTTCGGTTAGTTAAGATTATAAGAACTTTTTAGATTTATTAAAGGGAAGCGCGCAAAATCTAGTATTTTGACCGCATTATTTTGTTGGTTTTGTAGGGGCGCAATTTATTGCGCCCTCAAAGAAGGGCGTGATAAATCACGCCGCTACGATTCGGGCTATGAAAACAGTTATAAAAATTAAACCATGATATTGAGGCGGTCAAAATACTAGAACGATTTTACCGGGGCCTTTTTCGGTTTCATCCCGAACCGGCATCGGATCGGGTTCCAGCGTTTGATGCAGAGGTCGTAGATCAGGAGCAGGACCGCGAAGACCCTGAGCCAGTCTATATAATCAACCCTGACCTGGTTCGGCATTATCAGCTTGAAAACGCACGAGGATAGCATAAGATATTTTGCGCTTCAACTTGAGCGATAAATCCCAATTGCCATATATTGGATGGAACTTAAAGGAGTGTTGCCCAAAGGTAGGGGCGCGGCTTGCCGCGCCCAACTCGGGCAGGGCAAGCCCTGCCCCTACAAATAAAATCATAAATGCTGATGCCAATCTTGACATTATCCAAAAAATTTCAAAAAATGATTTGGGCAACAGGCCCTTAAAGGAGGTTTGGAGATGCTGAAGAAAGTCAGAAATATTTTTCTCGCGGCAATGATTCCGGGGATGGTTTGGTTCGGGAGCAACGCCGCGGGTCAGGAGCCAAACCCGGGTTCGCTTCAAATTATGGCCGGGCCTTACCTGCAAAATGTGTCCATCACCGGCATCACCATTATGTGGGAGACCAACCTGGCCTCTGATTCCGAGGTGGTTTATGGCAGGAACACGCCCCTGGTCAATAATGTGAAGCTGGATGAGAAGAAAAACATCCATGAAGTTACGCTCAGCAATCTGGAGGTGGAAACCACCTATTTTTACTATATTAAATCCGATGCCGGCGTTTCCGGCTCGGTCAAGAGCGACCGGTTCACCTTCCAGACCGCGGTCAAGCCGGATACCGCCTATGCCTTTGTGGTGATCGGGGATAATCGGTCGTTCCCGGAACGGTTCAAAAAAATCTCGGACCTGGCCTATGGGGAGCGGCCGAATTTCGCGGTCAATGTGGGCGATGTGGTGACCGACGGCAGGGTCAAGGAGCAATGGATTACCGAGTTCCTGAATCCGGCCGCGAATTTGATGGCGCGGGTTCCAAACTATGTCGCGATCGGGAACCACGAAAAAAACGCCCACTGGTTTTACGATTACTTATCCTTCCCGGCGCCCGAGAATTATTATTCCTTTGACTATGGCAACGCCCATTTCACGATCGTTGACAGCAACCAAATTTTTACGCCCCTGAGCAGGCAGTATCAATGGCTGGAGAAAGACCTGGCAGCCAGCCGGGCGACCTGGAAATTCGTGGCTCATCATCATCCTCCTTACTCATCGGACAAGGACGACTATGGCAACACGGATAAGCGCGGCTCCATCCTGGGCGACCCGAATACCCGGCAACTGGTTTCGCTTTACGAGAAATACGGGGTGGACATTGTCTGGGTCGGACACATCCATGATTACGAGCGCACCTGGCCGATCCGGGACGGCCGGGTGGATCAGGAGCACGGAGTGATTTATATCCAGACCGGAGGAGGGGGCGCGGAGCTGGAGGATTTTGCTCCCACGAGAAGCTGGTTTACCGCCAAGGTTCTGCGCAACTTCCAGTATTGCTATGTGGCCGTTTCCCGCGGCACGCTCCGGATGATGGCTTATGATCTTGACGGCCGGCTCTACGACTATCTGGAGCTGAAAAAATAAACAGCCGCCTTGGTCCGGGCGCACCCATCGCGTCCTGATTGAAATCTCACCGGGAAATAATTCAGCGGATCTACATCAGAGCAATTAACTGTCGCCGCGTCCCTGTCCGGGACTGCGCTCGGTCCGGGGACGGGCCTCGCTGACATTGAGCTTGCGGCCTTTCAGTTCGGTGCCGTTCAGGCCGGCGATCGCGGCTTGAGCCTCAGCTTGCGTGGGCATTTCCACAAATCCAAAGCCCTTGGATCTGCTGGTCTGCCGATCGGTAATCACATTGGACGAACTGACCTGACCGAATCTGCCAAAAGCCTCGCGCAAATCATCGCTGGTGACCTCATACGATAAATTCCCTACATAGATGTTCATTTCCCTGCAATCTCTCCTTTTCCTTTTTTATTTCAGGATCTCCTCCTGATGGTTAAAAGCATACCGCAAATTGAAAAATTTGTCAAAATCGCTACCCCGCTCATCCCTATTTTTCGGTTTGAGCGCTTTTCTCCCCGAAAGTTTCCAGGGCCGCCAGGTAGAACAGGGCATGCTGCCAGAGCTGGGGCTGGGACTGGCCGGCATAAACTTGATCGCCAATTTTCAACCAGACTTCTCCGAAAAGACCGGTATTGGTCAAGGGCACATTGGCTTCCCAGACCAAGGCCTTCCTGAGCAGATCCATCTGCTCCGGCTGATCTTTCCAGATTTTGGCCAGGCTCAACAGCCCATACATTTCATAAAGCCCTCTCTCCCTTTGTCCCGAAAAGCTCGGCTCTATCTCCTTCCAACCATCCCGGGCCGCGGCTTCCGCCCGCGGGTCGGGCAAGGCCAGCAAATCCGCGGGCCAGAACATCATCGCCGTTTCCCATCCCAGGCTCGGCTCCGCGCAGTTTCCGCGAAATTGCTCAAACCGGACCCAGCGATTGCAGGCGGGATCGTAATACCGGTCAAAAATCAGCCGCTCCAATTCCTCCCTCCGGGCCGACCATTTTTCCCGCGAAGGCTCGTCATTCATTGCTTCCGCGGCCTGGACCGCATAATTCAATCCGAGATAAGCGCTGAGCGCGCCCCGGAAACTCGCAAATTTTTGGGTCTCATCGCTCTCATAAGCTCTCCGGGTCAGGCCGGTTTTGGGATCTTTGAACTCGGTGAAAAAATCCGCGGCCCGCTTGATCGCAGGATAGACCTGCTCCAGATATTCCCGGTCCCGGCTGAATTCGTAATACCGATACAGGGTCCAGAGCGCCAGGCCGGTCTCGTCAATTTCCCACCAGAGCACGGGGAAGCCGGGAATGCCGTCGGCAAAGTAGTTGCTCGCCCAGTTGCCGGCCGGAACCTTTCTCAGGCGATTGCCCGGCTGCGATTGAACTTTGAGATAAAATAAATTGTGTTTCCGCACCAGATCGCCAAAGCCCGCGGCCAGAAGCGCCTCATTGATGTAAGAGCCGTCGCGGGGCCAGTCTTCTCCATAGGGTGGTTGGGTGGAAACGGAAGCCACGATCGCGTCAAAGTCTTTGCAGTAACCGAGCAGGATGGTGATGATAGAGCGAAGCGCGACTTCCTGGATCCGCTCATCATCAGTATCCGGCAGCGGCACTTTTTTCAAAAGGTCCCGCCAATATTTTTCCGTCTCCGCCAGCGCCTGGGAAAATCCCTTTGCCCTTGAAGATTCCATCAACTGGAGGGCTTGCTTTGGTTCGGAAGCCGCGGAGATCACAAAACTGGTTTGCGCCCTGCCCGCTTGATCAAAATTCAAATCAACGCTGATTCCCGCGCTGACCTTGCCTTTCGCAAAATCTGAATCCGCCGGGTTATCCTCTCCCGCCCGAAGAAATGGATCCCTGGGATTTCTTTTCAGCGAGCAGGTGTAATCATAGCCGGCCTGATGGCTCCGGGCTTTCCGGTCAAACCCGTAGGCCAGCGCGATGGAACTTCCCTTTTTGGTTGAGAGGTCTGTGCCTTGTTTTTCCTGAAGGAAAAGATCCTTTGCGCTATTCCATTTAAGCGTTGAATTTCCTAGCTCGTCCAGGCACCAATCGGTAAGCGGGAGCCGTTCCGATTTGGAAACCTTGGGCGCAAAATGCGCATAAACAATAACCCGGGCAAGTTTCACTCTGGAGCCTTCCAGCTTTCTGATCTCAAAATTCCTCCAGAAGACATCGGCATCCGAATCCACCAGATCAATCTGGTCAATCTCCAGGCCGAGTTGATTATGAAAATAGCGGGTCTTGACCGCAACCGAGCCGGGGCCGAGATAGCTCTGCTGATGGGTCAGGTCGCGGAGCCAGAAGAAGCCTTGTTCCGAATCGGTCTGGTAATAAATTCCGGCAAAAATCCCCTCATTGGGAAGCGCGCCCATCCGGGGCTTTTCTCTCCCGCTGGTCATATATTTCACCTGGTCATAAAAACTCGGATTCGGCCATTTGAAAACCGTGATCGTCCCTTCCTGATTGACCGCAACCGTCAGCCCCTGATTCCCGCTGATCGCATTGATATCGGTCGCGCCATAAGGCTCTCCGATCAGGTCCATGGAAAAGAAATGCAAGAACTGCTTGAGATCCACGCAGGGCCGGAAATGATTGCAGGCAGAGGCAAAAGAAATCAGCGCGCTCACAATAACTATTTTCCAGAATTGATTGATAGCTCCCTTCATTCTTTATTCCCTCTTAATTTGGGTAATTTGTCTTTGGGCACAGATGCCATAGTCAGGAGCGCCTTTGCCACCAGGGTCTCTTTTTTGCCCTTGATGGAAAAAACTTCCGACTCCGCAACCAGGATCTGCTTTCCCGGCTTGAGCACTCTTGCCCGGCATTCCAGATCTTGTCCGCGCGCCGGTTTCAAAAAATTGATTTTATATTCTATGGTCAGAATCCGCCGATCCGAAGGAACCAGCGTGTAAGAAGCATAGCCCGCGGTATGATCGGCCAATGTCGCGATCAGGCCGGCGTGGACAAATCCGTCCTGCTGAAGATGATGCTTTAACAACTTGATCCGGGTAATGAATTTTCCCGCTTGAATGGACACCGGCGTCAACCCGAGATATTCGGTAAACCCCTGCACCGCGTCCCGCCTTAAAAAATCCAGCCGGCCTTTTTTCAGCGCCATTTTCATCCTCCCTTTGCTTGCCCTTGACAAACACTGGCTTAAATGTTATATTGTAGTTTGTAATTTTCTGCAAATTTAAGAAGGAGGTGGGTAAATGAAAAAATGGGTATTATTGGTCAGCGTGGTTTTTCTGGGGTTTGGTCTCATCCTGGCCGGATGCGCCAAACCAACCGCGGAATTGGAAAAAGCCGAAAGTGCTTTGCAGGAAGCAAAGGATGCCGGCGCTCCGCAATTGGCCTCGGCGGATTATAACGCGGCGGAGAATAAGCTGAATGAGGGAAAGAAACTTATTGATGAGATCAAATACAGCGATGCCAAGACCGCGTTAGAGGAATCCGCGCAGTTGTCGGCGTTAGCCAAGCAAAAGGCCCTGGCGGCCAAGAAGGGGCCGGAGCCGAAACCGGTAACCCCGGCGCCGGTGGTAACGAAAAAAGTAGATCTTGGACCAGGCTTCACGGAATACGCGGTGTCACAGGGCGACTGCTTGTGGAACATCTCCAGGAAAGGCGACATTTATGGTGATGCCTTCCAGTGGCCCCTGATCTACGATAACAACAAGGATCAGATCAAGAACCCGGATTTGATTTATCCCAAGCAGGTTCTGAAGATCAAAAGAAATGCCACGGAAGATGAAATCAAGGCGGCCAAGAAAAAAGCCGGAGTGTCAAAATAAAAATAGAAAGATAATTAACCATAACCGGGCCTGATGAGCTGCAGGCCCGGTTTTTATTTTTCCGGCCAAAGGCATTGATAAACCACCATCTCGTCTCCGGCGCAAATCAGATTGTCGGTTAATCGGGCTGAATAAACCGGCTTTAAATATTCGCTGCGCTCCGCAATCCTCGGATACCAGTTGGGGAAAATGATCAAATAGTCCGGCTTTTTTTTCAGAAGGTACTCTAGAGTAACCCGGTCCCGCTCTTCACTGGGGATTCTCAGCCCTTTCGTCTTCTCCAGAAGCTCCGGATTAACCAATCCCACCAGGTCCAGCCCGGGCCGCTGCGAGATATAGAAAATCGCGCCAATATCATTCGCCGCAATCAGGTCATTCGGTCGGGCGTGATCCTTGACCCAGAATCCCAGTTTCACCTGCATCTCTTCTATATTCTTGACGCATCGGGCCGTGAGTAAAGGCCAGTGATAAATCGTCATTGCGCCGGCCCAGACCACTAAAATGATGATCCCGGCTTGCCCGCACCTGAGCGCGATTTTTCCGCGAAATCTGGACCGGATGATTCCCCAAATCCAGCTCCAGCCGTAAAAGCTGACCAGAATAAAAAACGGCAAAACCGGAATCAAATACCGCTGAAAATGATATTTGATCGGAGTGAGAAAAAAGCTCGCCAGAAGATACCCGATCGGCCAGAGCCATAATAAAAAACCAGCTCGCTCTTTTTCCGACCCTTGAATCAACTTGATGAAAAACACCGCGGTTCCCGCGGGAAGCGCCAGATGAAGCAAAAAATGATCGTGATAAAAAAATCCCAGCACCAGCTCCAGATACTCCCGGCTCCGGGACCAGCTGAAAGGAAGTTTGGTGGCAAGAAAAGTATTCGGGGTGAGATGGCCGGTGGTAAAAAGCGAAAAAAGCGGATATGGCATCGCCACCGCCAAATAAGCCGCCCCGGCCAGCCAGGGGATAAAAGAAAAACGGAATTTTTTATCCTGAACTATTTTCCCCGGCGCCATCCAGTCAAAGAGCACAAAAAGAAAAAGCAGGTTCCCTTCCGGCCGGGCGTTCGCGGCCAGGCCCAGGATCACTCCGGCCAGAATGCTGAATCGGCCTTTTTCTTTCCCGCGCAAATAGATCAAGAGGCCGAGCAAACAAAGAAAACTGAACAGCGTGCCCTCCATCCCGCTCGTTGCGATCCAAAGCGTCCGGCCGGTGAAAATCACCACCAGCGCGCAAGCCAGCGCCAGCCATTGATTTCCAAAAAATCTCTCAGCCAGCCGGAAAGCCATAAGCCCGGTCAGAAGATAAAAAATTCCGCCCAGGATCAGGCTGACCGCGGTCAGGTTTTTGGAGAAAAGACCGCCGACCGCGATCAAAATCACCCAGAGCGGGGAAGTATCGCCGGGACTGGGCTGATCCCCGGGAAAATAAACAAACCATTCCCCGTTCAGCAGATTCCGGGCATACTGGAGATGAATATAAGAATCATCCAGGGGCAGACCGACCTTCAAAAGCCAGTGCCGCTGATACCAGTAAACCGCTGAAAGCGAAACCAGCCCGGCAAGGATAATTAAAGAATAAGGAACTTTACGCATACCCTTTCAGATTATATCATAATTAGGAAGGCCCCTAAATGGACGATCTGGAAAACCAACTGAGAAATCTTCCCTCTTGCGCCGGCGTCTATCTTTTCAAGGACGAGAAAGGCGCGGTCATTTATGTGGGCAAGGCCAAAAACCTGCACTCCCGGGTCAGGTCATATTTCAGCGACACGGACAGCCGGTTTCTGATGCCGTTCCTTCAAGCCAGAATCAAAGACCTGGAATTCATTGTCACGGACACGGAAAAAGAAGCCTTGATCCTGGAAAACAATCTGATCAAGAAACATCGTCCCCGCTACAACCTCCGGCTCCGGGACGACAAGACCTATTTCCATCTCCGGCTCACCACTTCGGAAAAATTCCCGCGCCTGCTCCTCACCCGGAGACCCGACAAAACCAAAGACCTGATCTTCGGCCCCTTCGCCTCCTCCAAGAAAGTCAAGGAAACCATCCGTCTCCTTCAGATCCTGTTCCCGCTCCGGCGTTGCGAATCCCGGAGATTCCTTAGCCGCGAGCGGCCGTGCGTGAATTACGAGATCGGCAAATGCCCTGGTCCCTGCGCCGGCAAGGTCGCCGAGCCGGAATATCAGGAATATGTGCATCAGGTGATCAAGTTTTTGCGCGGCCAGGGAAAGGAATTGATTCAGGATTTAACCGGCCGGATGAAACAAACCTCCGAGCAACTGGAATACGAAAAAGCCGCCCGGCTTCGCGACCAGATCCAGGCGATCAAAGACACCCTGGAAAAACAGAAGGTAGAAGTGAGTCTGCCGCTGGACCGCGATGTGATCGGATACTTCCGCCTGGCTGACCGCGCCGTAGTTTACCGGCTCGGATATAGAAACGGGATCCTCATCCTGGGCCAGCCTTATTTCCTCTCCCGAATCCAGCTGGATCATCAAGAAACCCTCAGTTCTTTCCTCAAACAGCTATACCTCGGCCAGAGTTTTATCCCGCGCGAAATCCTCCTCCCCTTCCCGATTGATGACCAGGACTTGATCCAGGAATGGCTCTCGGATCAGGCAAAAAGGAAAGTGGAAGTTTTCGTGCCCGAGCGCGGAGACAAGGCCGGGCAGGTGGAACTGGCGAATACCAATGCCCGGCAGGCGCTGGAATCCAGCAGGGAGAAAGAAAAAATCAAGCAGGACGCGATCCAGGAATTAAAAAGAATTCTCCGGCTCAATAAAACGCCGGCCTGGATTGAATGCTATGACATCTCCAACCTCGGGGAAAAACTCGCGGTCGGGGCAATGGTCAAATTCCTCAACGCCGAGCCGGAAAAAAGCGGCTACCGAAAATACCGGATCAAAGGAGTGGATGCTCAGAATGATTATCAAATGATGAAAGAGGTGCTCTTCCGCAGATTCCAGAGAGCGCTCGCGGAGAATCAGCCTCTCCCGGATTTGGTGATCCTGGACGGAGGAAAAGGCCAGCTCAATGTCGCGCTCGCGGTATTAACGGAATTGAAGATCAAGAATCTGGAACTGGCCGCATTGGCAAAAGAAAGAGAAATGGCCGCGGCCAAAAGCCCGGATTTAGAAAAGAAGCCCGAGCGAATTTATCTCCCCAGGGTCCGGGACCCGATTCGGCTCAAACCGGGCCCGGCTCAAAATTTGCTGGTGAGAATCCGGGATGAAGCGCACCGGTTCGCCCTTGCCTATCACCGAAAGCTCCGGCAAAAACTGACCCGCGGGTCCCTCTTGCTGGAAATCCCCGGCATCGGCGAGAAGAAGAAACGCGCTCTGCTCAAACACTTCGGCTCGCTCAAACGAATCCGCGAGGCAAGTTTGGAACAAATCTCCTCCGCGCCCGGAATTTCCGAAAAGGACGCGGAGCGGATTTTTTCATTTTTCCGGTCCTGGGGAAAAATTTAAATTCAAAATCTGACGGGCGGGATCCCGCCCTTCAGGACGCGCCCGGTTATTGCGTCTTCCCCATTTCCGTAATCTGATAGCCGGCCGGCACCGTAAAAGCGTCCGGGGGCAAGGACCCGAGCTTCAGCTCCATCCGGGCGTCTTCCGCCATCTTGCCGGTTTCGTCATAACTCACCACCCTTTTAACCTGGTCATTGCTGTCAATATAATATTCAATGTAATTTTTATTGAGGGAAGGGGTGATGCGATAGACTTTGTAAGTCGCGCCTTCCCAGCTCTCGGTTCCGCGTTCCATCATTTTAGCTTCCGGGGTTTTGCCCACGGTATTGGCCAGATCGGTCCATTTAGCCATAGCCGGCGGGGCTTCGCTCTGCTGAGAAGCGTTTTCATCCGGCGGCATCTTCATTCCGGTTTTACTCTCCGCGGTTAAAACCCAGAGACCTTCCGGCGTGGAAATGGTGATGGCCTGAAGTTTCCTGTCCTTGCCTACCCCCTCATACTGATCCATTCTCCGGTTCCGGCCGTCAACATAGGTGACCACCGTCGCGGCTTTTCCCTCCGCCTTGACCACTGCCATCTCAAACATCCACGGGCCGCTCGGCCCTTGCGCTTGCGGGGTCTCCGGCGAAGGCGCGGGTTGCTCCGGCGCAGGACCCGGCTGTTCCGGATTAGGCTCCGGCGCCGGCTCTTGCTTCTTTTTGCAGGAAAATCCGATCACCAGTAATAATGCCATTAAATAAACCAGCTTTTTCATTCCCTTCCTCCTTTTCTGCTCTTAGCAGGTCTTATTTACTTTGAGTATCCTCTTTTTTGACCGATTCTTCAATCTGATACCCCGCAGGGATCTCAAAAATTCCCGCCGGCAATGGACTTTCCGGATCAACCTTGCGAGCTTGAGATTCTTTCTGCGGGCGGGAAAATCCCGGACTCAAAACCGGAATCAGGAAGCAAATTGCGGTTTTCATTTTTGGCTCAGAGTTGCTCCCCGCATTTTTTGATCCGGTCAAAATCCAGCGCGATGCCCAATCCCGGCTGGTCCGGCACCTTGATGAATCCGTCTTTGTCAATCTTGAACGGTTCGGTAAGCATGAAGTCCCTGGCCTCCGGCACCCATCCCGGCGGCTCAAACGGAAACTCGCAGAACGGACAGATCGGCGTGCAGGCCATCAACTGAAGGTTGGCCGCGAACCCGAGCCCGTTGGTCCAGGTGTGCGGGCTGAACTCCAGGTTATGCGCCTCTGCCATTCCTGCGACTTTCTTCCCGTTTAAAATCCCGGTGCTGATGGTCACATCCGGCTGAACCACATCCAGGCATTCCTGTTCAATCAAGTCCCGGAACTCGGACAGGTCAACATTAAATTCCCCGCCTGCTATTTGGATGCTCGTGCTCTGGCGGAGTTGCCGGTAGCCCTGGTAGTCGGTCTTGAATAAAGGCTCCTCCAACCAGCGCACCCCGAACTCCTCATACGCCCGCGCCGTCTCCATTGCCCGCTTCAAGGTCCAGCGCGGATACGCCCCAAACGCGTGGATCGGCCAGCCCTGATTCGCGTCAACCATCAACACAAAATCATCCCCCACCGCCTTCCGAACCTTTTCCACCAGCAAGATGTCATCCTTCATCTCCATCGCCTTAACCCTCAGCTTCACCGCCTTGAAACCCATCTCCTTCAGCTTCAGCACCTCCTCCATCCGCTTCTCCGCCGGATGAAGCTCGCCCACGGAACAATAAGCCGGAATCTTCTCCGGGCCTCCGCCCAATAATTTGTGAATCGGCTTCCCGCAAGCCTTTCCGATAATGTCCCACAGCGCCACTTCCACGAACCAGGCCTTGTAGCCCAGGAACAATGCCGAGCGGAGCATCTTCAAAGTGTCTTCCACCTGGAACGGATCGCGGTTCAACAGGAACGGCCTCAACAAAGTCACCAGCGCTTTTGCCTCGTCCAGGATCCCCACCGCGGCCGCGTATCCTTCAATGCCCTCGTCGGTCTTGAGCGCCACGATCAGGCAGGTGTTCCGGGTTTGCGGAAATCCCGGGATCCAGGTCGGCCAGAAAGTGGCCGGAAGCGGATAGTGACATAACCACGATTTAACCTCTATTATCTTCATACCTTCCCTCCTTCTCCATTATTTCTAATTTACATTTATCTAAGGAATGAGAAATCTCTTTAGATCATCCCATTTAATTTCTAAAACATCGTCGGTAACCTGATTTAATCTCCGAGCGCCGCCCGGAAGATAGCGTCCATCTCTGGTCAAAAAGCAGACATTGATCACTTTCTTTCCTGAATCCTTAATCACCTGAACCGCGGGCACATAATCTTGATCTCCTGAAACAATTATCGCGACATCATATATTTTTCTCAATTCAAGCAAATCAACCGCCAATTTGACATCAACTGCCTTCTCTTGTCCCATAGATTTATCAAATAAATTATAGCGAATCGCTCCTGCCTTTCTAAATTCCACGGCTTTGTGCTTTTGCGCAATCCCATTTTGAATCTCCAGCCAGCCTTCAAAACGCCTTCGGAAATCCTCCTCCCGCTTCTTTAATTCTTCTACTATTTCTTTAATTCTCTGGCTTAGGCTTTGCCCTTGAAGAGCGACTAATTCTTTTTTATAGGGCTCGTGATGGGAGAGTAGTTTAATCAATGTGGCATCATCTTCAGGAAATTTATAGGGATAAAAATCAACATATTGAATCACATACCAATAGGTCCGGATCCGTTCCGGACAATTGCATCTTGAAGCAAGATATTCAAAGAATCCTTCCCAATCTGCTTTTTTGGGAAGATACTCTTCCTTGGAAAAATCGCCCCGGAAAAGCTCAACTAATGAATAACGAAAATTCTCTCCATCAATAAAAATGCACGATTTTCCCATTTGCCCTCCAGATTAAAGAAAAAAGGCGAGAAGCACTCAGCTTCTCGCCAGCCCGTCTTGTAGTTCGGGACACACCCAAACTACCAGTATAATCTATTAAAAGGATAGACAAATGTATAGCCTTTGTCAAGTGCAATCCCTGCTCGGCGGAAATCCCGGGATCCAGGTCGGCCAGAAAGTGGCCGGAAGCGGATAGTGACAAAGCCAGGCTTTCACCTCTACTATTTTCATTCCAGTCCTCCTCTATTCTTTCAACCTCGCAATTATTCCACTGGCTCAAATTAGAATCAAGTCTTCCGCACTCGTTTTCCTGCTCCCTTGAGGGGAGAGGGTCAGGGTGAGGGTGATTTAGTTTGGCTTTTCATTCTTAAAACATTCTCCAGATTGATTCGGGCGCGCGAATGATTCGGATTCAATCGCAGGCATTCCTGAAATTCAGCTATCGCTGAATCCAAATCGCCCATTTCAAAATATGCCGCGCCCAGATTGTTATGAACCGCCGGGTCCCCCGGCTCAGCCTTCTCCGCGAGCGTCCAGCACCGGATCGCGGAAATCGCGTCTCCTTGATCCTTGAGCCTCACGCCCAGATTATACCAGGGCCTTCTTTTCAGAGGCGCTTTCCAGGCCGCATCCTGCCAGAAGCTGATCTCGTTCTTCCAGACCGCCTGCCGCGAGACGGTGAGAACGCCATAACTCAGCAAAACCAGAAGCAAAACCGCGTGAGCCAAAAATTTTTCCCTCCCCGCGGAGCCTTCCAGGACTTGATGGAAAACCAGCGCCAGCGCCAGGATCAAACCAATGCTCGGCAGATAAAGCAAATGCTCCATTGCCAGCTCCCGGACGGTGAAAATATTTGAAACCGGCAACAGCGTGATGAAAAACCAGAAGCCCCCAATTGCCAGTTCCGGCCAGAATTTGAGCGCAACCATTCCCGCAGCCAGCAGGGACAAAACCGCGATGACACTTGCGATCAAATCTGGATCCAGCCAGGAACCGGACACGAGCATTTTGGACTCAAAGCAAAGCTGGATCGGAAAAATCAGCGTCTTCAGATAATAACCATAAACCTTGAAAACGGTCGCGGCCCGGGAGGGATCAAGCAGATTCTGGTAATACCATTCCCGGACCCCGGAATCCTGATAGCCGGTCAAAAATCCCAGCACCCGGAGCCGGATCAAAAAATAAATCAGGATCATCCCCGACCCGCCCGCGTAGATCGCAACCGGCCGGGGCTGAAAAAGCGGCCGGATTTTTTTCAAACGCCCGAAATCCAGCAGCGCGATCAGGATCAAGACCGTCACCGCGACTTCCTTGCAAAAGAGCGCGAGAAAAAAAGAAAGCAAAGATAAACCGATCAATTTCAGATTCCATTTCCCTGACGGCGCTTGCGCCCGAAGATAAAAATAGATGGCGAGAAGCGCGAACAGGCTGGATAGCAAATCGGTTCGGCCCGAAATCCAGGATACGGATTGAGTGTGCGCCGGATGAAGCGCGAAAAGCAAGCCCGCGGCCCCGGCGATCCGCGGATTTTTCAGCCAGGCCAACCCGCAGAGAAAAACCAGGACCGAAACCAGGCTGTGAAGAATAATATTGGTCAGATGATAGCCCATCGGATTTTCTTTCCAGAATTGATAGTCCAGCCGATAACTCAAATTCACCCACGGCCGGTAATACGGGCTTTGCGCCCCGCCCATCTGATAGAACGGAGTGGTGAAAAGGTTGCGCCAGGGATCGCCCCCGTTAACCAGGGGGTTGCGCAGGATGTGAAACTTGTCGTCATAAATGAACCCGCCTTTGAGCCCGGGCAGATAGAAGGCGACCGCGCAAAGAAAAATGATCCCGGCCATTGCCGCGATCAGTTTTTTCTCTCTGCCGTCCCCCGGTTTTTCTCGCGCCGGAGGATCGGGCTTTTGGGAGGCCTTTTTGGTTTTGTTCTTTTTCGCTGAAGCCGGCATGGACCTATTCGGCTTTGGCGCCCAGCATAAAATAGCTGAGCCCGGCCAGAAGATAGCAGCCGCTCGCGATCAGGGAAACCAGATTGAAGCCCAGACTCATTGCCAGCATCACCGCTAAAATGGAACTCACGACCGACGCCGAGATATTAACCGCCCACGCCCACGGAATTAGCCCGGGACTGGATTGCTCCAGCCGGCTCACTCCGGCCGGAAAAGGCATCCCCATAAAAATCCCGAGCAGGCCGGCCCAGGCCGCGGTGAGCAATGCCCGCGAGAAAAAAGACCGGGAAATGGTCTCTGAAACCAGGGCGGGCGCGAGCTTCATCGCCAGGACATTCACCCCGATGATCCCGGCCACCGCAACCCAGATCAGCCAGCTTCTGCCCCGGAAAAATTTCTGGGACAGAAAACTGCCCAGACCCGAAAAAACCAGCAAAACCCCGAGCACCAATCCGAGCGCATAAGTCGGATGGCCCAGATAAAGCGCAAACCGCTGAATCAAAGGAATTTCAATCATCAGATAACCCAGCCCGATGAAAAAGAAAAACCAGATATTTCTCAAAATCCCGCCCTGGGATCCGCCCGGGCCCGGAGAGCTTCCGGCCGAGCTTCTCCTCAGCCAGAGCAGGGGAAGCAAAATAAAAATCCCGGCGAACACCACCGCTTCCCAGAATTGCGCCCAGAGAATCGGCCCGGCAAACGCCTCTTTGGAAAAACTCAAGAACGGCCAGTAATAATATTTGTAAAAAAACGGCCGGTCATCCGTCACCGCGCTGATGTCAAAAGCATAATTCCGGACAAAATCCTTTTCCCGGCCCGCCTTCACCGCCTGAAAAAATTTGACAAAATCATCATCCGGCTTGCCCCTCCCGGGCGCGTATCTGATCCATAAATCCGCCCGCTGATTAAACAAATACCGGAATTCAAAATTGACCGGAATCTTGAGACTGCTCGCATCCATCCGCGACCGGTACCCCTCCAGTTCCTCCGCGGTAAACGATTTCTTTCTTGCCAGCAACTGAATATATTGCGCCTGCTGCGTCAGCAAAATTTTTTCCTCCGGATTATCAATTCCGAGCCGCCGCATCGCCTCCACCACCAGCACGCACGACCGGAGCATATTCCTCGGTGGATGCATTTCACTCAACCCGATGCTCAGGACGCCCTCCGGAGAAAGATGCTTTAAATAATCAGCATAGGCTTCCACCGTATGGACATAATTTTCCGCCTGAAGATAAGCTCCCCATTCCAGAGCCGAAATCGTGTCCACCCCGCTGATCTGGATGATGTCAAAAACTTGATCCGTCCGCGCCACATAGCTCCGGCCGTCCGACTTAACCAACTCCACCCGCGGATCATTGGCAATCTCGGGCAAAAATCTCCGAACCGCCTCCAGAACGCTTCCGTTAACCTCCACCCCGATCACTTTCTTGCTCCGAAAATGAAGCCCGGCCTCCACATCCGGCGCTCCACCAACCCCGATCACCAAAACCCGGCTCGGAACTTTTCCGAAAAGCAAAAACCCCTGGCCGTATTCACTGCCCGGGAAAAAGGCGGCCTTGCCGAGATCTTCTTTGAAGCTGATTAAGGTGGTATCCGCGGCGCCGTCAATCGTGAGCGCGCGGTAAAAATATTTCTCGTCCCCATAGCTCAGCCAGGAGCGCGAGCCGGAAAAAGCGTCCACCCGCCCGAGCGGATCCCATCGGGAAAATTCCAGTTTGAAATCCGGCCAGAATTCCTGGAATTTGCCCAAGCTCTTGGTTGTCACCTGGAATTTATACCACCGCTCCGCCCAGAGAAAACCGCTCAAACTGAAAATGATCCAGAGCGCGGAAATTACCTTGAGCCCGGGGCTTTTGCCCAGGCTGAACAAAAATCCCGCCACGCCCAGAGCCAGCCCGGCCAGGATCAATGCCCTGGGCATTCCCAAAGGCTTTAGAACCAGAAGCGCAACCATCACGCCCGCGCCCGACCCGACCAGATTGATCGCATAAACGCTCCCGATCGCGCGCGCCTGCTCGGAAAACACCCGGATCAAAATCATTCCGAGAAAAAAGAACGGAATAAAAATCAGGCCCGAGCTTAAGACCAGGAAAAAAATCCCGCTCCATCCCCATTGAAAATCAAGGTTGCCGATCACCCGGAAAACCAAGAGCAGGGAAATCCCGGCCAGAACCGAAAACCAGCCCGGATTGATCCGCTTCTCCCGGACCTGAAAAATGCTGGCCCAAACCCCGGCCGCGCCGATTCCGAGCAAGGCCAGGCTGATCACCAGATACGCCAGATTGTGCCAGAGGATCAGCGAAAAAATCCGGGTAATCAAAGTCTCCAGCAACAGCAACACCAGTGATACCAGAAAAAAACCGGCCCAGAATGCCTTCCCGCTTCTCATCAGTGGCTCTGATTTTATCGGGATTTTTATCTTCCCGCAACCCCGGCCGGACACAAGGCGCTTTTGGTTCCGCAGAGCCCCAGGGCCGGGCATTGAAAGCAAGCCCAATGAGTGCTAAAATTATTAGAATACGGGGCCAGGAAAATGGTCTGAAGAGGAGGTTCAGGGATTGAAGAAAGATTTTCTGAAAAGCTTGCTGTCTTTTGTCTTTTTATTCGCGCTGTCCATTATGATCTTCTGGTTCTGGAAAACCTCCGGCCAGAAAAAAGTGGAGAGTATTGACTATACCACCTTTTTCAACTCGGTGAAAAGCGGCCAGGTGGCGGAAGTCACTGTGATCGGGAACCGGATGGAAGGCAAATTCACCAACGGCGCCTATTTCCGCACCTCCGGCCCTAAAGAGGATCCCGAGCTGACCAGGCTTCTTACTCAGGAAAACATCAAGGTCAGCTACAAGGACGCGGACCGAAATTCCAATATTTTACAACTGATCACCTGGGTCCTGATCATCGGAGGCAGTGCGGTCATCTTGTATATCTTCCTCCGTCAGGTCCAAGGATCGCAGGGAAAAGCCATGACCTTTGGCCGGGCAAAGCCGCGCCTGTTGGATCAAGCGGCCAAGAAGGTTACTTTTGAGGATGTGGCCGGGATAGATGAGGTTAAGCAGGAAGTCCAGGAGATTATTGACTTCTTGAAAGACCCGAAAAAATTCACCAAGCTGGGCGGAAAAATTCCCAAAGGCGTGCTGATCGTGGGACCTCCCGGATGCGGCAAGACCCTGCTCGCCACCGCCATCGCCGGGGAGGCCGGGGTTCCTTTTTACAGCATCAGCGGGTCCGAGTTCGTGGAGATGTTTGTGGGAGTGGGCGCGGCCCGGGTGCGCGATTTATTTTATCAGGCCCGGCGGACTCCGCCTTGCATTATTTTTATTGACGAGATTGACGCCGTGGGTCGGCACCGAGGAGCCGGATTGGGAGGCGGACACGATGAGCGCGAGCAGACTTTGAACCAGCTCCTGGTGGAAATGGACGGGGTGGACAACAAGGAAGGAATAATTTTATTTGCCGCTTCCAACCGGCCGGACATCCTGGACCCGGCATTGCTGAGACGCGGAAGATTTGACCGGCACATTGTGGTGCCGATGCCGGACATCAAGGGTCGGCTGGAAATCCTGAAGGTGCACAGCCGGAACAAGCCGCTGGACGAGGATGTCAAGCTGGAATCGGTCGCGCGCGGCACGCCCGGATTTTCCGGGGCAGACCTGGCCAATCTGGTGAATGAAGCGACCTTGCTCGCGGCCCGCAAAGATAAAAAGAAAGTCAGCGACGATGATTTTGAAGAGGCCAAAGACAAGGTGATGATGGGACTCGCGCGCAAGAGCGTGATCAGCGAGCCGGAGCGCAAGATGATCGCGTATCACGAGGCCGGTCATTCCCTGGTGGCCAAGCTTTTGCCCGAGGCCGATCCGGTGCATAAGGTGAGCATCCTCCCCCGGGGCATGGCAATGGGAATTACCCAGCAACTGCCCAAAGAAGACCGGTATCTGATCACCAGGACTCAAGCCCGGACCGCGGTGACCGTGCTGGTGGGAGGAAGGGCCGCGGAGGAGATTGTGTTCGGAGAGATGACCTCCGGGGCCGGCTCGGACCTGGAGCGGGCAACGGATTTGGCCCGGAGAATGGTCTGCGACTGGGGAATGAGCGATAAGCTCGGGCCTTTGACCTTTGGCAAGCGCGACGAGCAAATCTTCCTGGGAAAGGAACTCGCCTATCATCAGAATTACAGCGATGAAACCGCCCAGGAGATTGACGAAGAGGTCAAGCGAATCGTGACCGAGTCTTACGAGAAAAGCAAAGGCTTCCTCAAACAAAATATGGATGCGCTTAACCGGATTGCGCAGGCGCTTCTGGAACGGGAGACCCTGGAGGAAGAGGATATTAACCGGCTGATTCGCGGGCAAGCATTGGAGCCGATCAGGATAGAAGCTGGCAAGGAAGCCGAAGTTGAAGCCGTAGCAAAAGCCAGCGTCAAGAAAAGATCCAAAGTCCCTCCCATCATCAAGCCGGAGCCGGTAGGGGAAACTTGATGGATGAATTCAATCCGCACATCACTGCGATTCGGGACGACGAGGAAGCAAAACAAAGACTGAGCGCGGTCAAATGCACGGCAATGGGCCGGGACAAAATGTCCAAAAAAGCAAGGCACTATTGCCTCCAGTTGGAAAACCTGTCCTCCCCGGCCGCGCTGATCCTGAAAGAAGAAATGCTTGCCCTGGCCGGGGAGGCTGCGATCCCGGCAAAGGCCCTGACCAATCAGGAAAAAAAATGCCGGGTGATTGTGATGGGAACCTATCAGCAATTCCTCAACCTAGCGGATAAGCTCAAGCCCCAGCCGTTCAAACTGTCAAAACTGGGCGAGGACCTGGTCAGAACCATTGAAAAATTTGAGCGAAAACAATTCCGGCTGGAGCTTCCGGCGGGAACCCTGGAGCTCGGAGAGAAGCCGATTTTAATGGGCATCATCAACCTGACCCCGGACTCGTTTTATGACGGCGGAAAATATTTTGACCCGCAAAAAGCCCTGGCCCGGGCAGAGGCAATGGCAGAGGCCGGCGCGGAAATTATTGACCTGGGCGCGGAAAGCACCCGGCCCGGATCAGACCCGGTTTCTCTGGATGAGGAATGGAAGCGGCTCAAGCCGGTGCTGGAAAAAATCAAGCCCCGGATCGGCAAAGCTTTGATCTCAATTGATACCAGGAAAGCGGAAGTCGCCAAACGGGCGATTGACCTGGGCGCCGGCATCATCAATGACACCAGCGCCCTGGACTTTGATCCGAAAATGGCAAAGGTTGCCGCGAAAACCAAAGCCGGCCTGATCCTGATGCACATCAAGGGAGCGCCCAAAGATATGCAGGAAAATCCCACTTACCAGGATTTGTTTTCCGAGGTGATCGGATTCTTGCGCGAAAGAATGGACCGCGCCATTGCCGCCGGAGTTGATGAAGAAAAGATTATTGTTGATCCCGGCATCGGTTTTGGAAAAACCACTGACCATAACCTGGAGCTGATCCGGGATTTGTGGAGATTGAGATCGCTCGGAAGACCGATCCTTCTGGGGCCGAGCAACAAGCGCTTCATCGGAACCGTGCTCAACGCGGAGAAAGACGACCGGCTGGAAGGCACGGCCGCAAGCGTGGTCGCGGGGACTCTCGCAGGCGCAAACATCCTCCGCGTGCACGAACCTGAAAAAATCCATAGATTTGCTATAATGGCGTCTGCAATTAAAGCCGGCAAAAATATCTTCGGATAATCCCTGACCGCCGGCATAAAGGTATAGGGAATCAAAAAAGCAAGGTGAAAGGGAAAAAAACACAACTATCCGGCGCATTTGACGCAACGGCTCATAAGACCGAACGCTCGGCCGTGGCCGTGCTGATGCATTGGATGAGGGAGATTATAGAAAAAAATCAGCTTGACCTCGGTTTGCCCGATGTGGACACCGGGGGAGGGGACCGGAAATCGCCCGACCTGATTATTTATGAGTCAAGGAGAAGCCAAAAGGTGATTTGCGTGATTGAAGCCAAGCCCCCTTACTTTGATGTCTTTTCGGAAACCGAGCTGAAAAAGCCAGCCTGGGAAAAAGCCAATCAACGGCAGGCTAAATACTTCGCAACCACCAATTTCCGGGAACTGATCTGGTTTGACACCGAAAAAGTTAACGCCTTGAAACCGGAAGAAGAACAAATCGTGGATAAATTGCATCTTTCCGAAATGGAAGACATGCAACAGATTGAAGAAGGCCTTTATGCCGGCCCCATCAAGAAGAAGCTTCACGAATTCCTGCTTGAGCTTTATCAGGCTTATACCGGAAAGCTCTCCAAACCCAAACTGGCTATTGATGAGCTCCTGGTTTCCCGCCTTTATTCCAAAATCCAGCTCCTGTCCAAATATTACCGCGAAATCATATATGTCCAGAGCCATAAAGATCCCAACTTCCTGGCCAAGATTCAAAAATGGTTCTCGGATCAGGGATGGAACTTCACCTTCAGCACGGCCAACTATGATCAGACCGCGCGGCAGACCGCTTACCTCCTGACCAATAAAATCCTCTTCTATCACCTGCTCCAGGCAAAAAGACCTCAAGAGCTTGATGCACTAGAAGTTCCCGAAGGGCTTACCAAGGGCTCCATCCTTCAGGCGAACCTGCAAACTTATTTTAACGAAGTTCTGAAAATAGACTATGAGACCATTTACACCACCGACTTCATAGACGAAATCGCCTTTCCCGAATCCAAAGAGGTGGTTAATGAAATCAAGGAACTGGTTGCCATCCTTAAAAGATATGACTTCTCCAAACTCGGCTACGAGGTGATCGGCAGAATCTTTGAAAAATTGATCCCTCCGGAAGAGCGGCATCAACTCGGCCAGTATTTCACCAGCCCGGATGTGGTGGACCTGATCCTCCGCTTCTGCCACCGTCATGAGGATGACAAAGTCCTGGACCCCGCCTGCGGCGCCGGAACTTTCCTGGTCCGGGCTTATCAGCATAAAAAAATGATGAACCAGATGATGGCCCACGAGCAAATCCTGGAAAGCCTCTGGGGGACCGACATCGCCAAATTCCCGGCTCACCTTTCCACCATCAACCTCGCCATCAACGACCTCGCGGTGGACCACAATTACCCCAACATCATCCAGAAAGACTTCTTTGATTTTATGGTCGGGAAACAAGGCCTGGATTTGGAAAACTGGAGAAAAGTCAGGCTCCAGATGCTGGGCTTCAAAGACCGGGAAGTGATTTATCCGCGCTGGTTTGACGCCATTGTCGGAAATCCGCCTTATACCAGGCATCTGGAGATCGGCGAAATATCCCCGTCTGAAAAAGAATACAAAGAAAGGCTGATTCAAAAGGCATTATATCTGGCAGGAGAGAAAATCGCGGAAATCAGCAAACGCGCCGGGATCCATATTTATTTTTTCATCCACGGGACCAAGCTCCTCAAAGACCGGGGATGGTTCGGATTTATCGTCTCCAATTCCTGGCTGGACGCTGATTATGGAAAAGGCTTGCAAGAATTCTTCTTTCAAAATTATAAAATCATCGCCATCATTGAGTCCAAGGTGGAAAGATGGTTTGAAGAAGCCGAGGTTAATACCTGCATCGTCATCCTCCAAAAATGCCGGGACCAAAAAGAACGCGAGAAGAATACCGTCCGATTTGTTTATCTGAAAAAACCTCTGATCCATTTTATCCCTCCAGCCCAGGACCTCTGGGAAAAACAGCTCATACGGCTTCAAGCCATTGACAGCTTGATCAAAACCATCCTCGCTCACAACCAACTCTATGAAAACGATGAGCTCAGAATCTTCCCCAAAAACCAGAAAGAACTCCGGGAAGAAGGCGCCGACCCGGATCAAGGATACCTCGGAGCCAAATGGGGAATATATCTTCGCGCGCCTGAAATCTTTTTCCGAATAATGGATAAAGCCCGGAAAAGGCTCATTCCCTTGAGAAATCTTGCCGAGGTCAACGAGGGAAAGCCTACAGGAGCCAATGAATTTTTCTTCGTTAAAAAAGATATAATAAAAAAATACGGCATTGAGAGACGTTTTTTGAGGCCGGGATTAATGAGGCCGCGCGGGAATAATTATTTTGAATTGCGCCCATCGCAAATAGAAAGATATTTTCTGGCTCTAAAGGACGCCAAGGATAAGCTCAAGGGAACCGGCGCTCTTGCTTATCTCAAGCATGGCGAGCGGCGGAAACTCAATGAAAGGAATACTTACAAGGGCAAGCAGGGCTGGTATAAGTTCGGCGCAAGAAAGCCGGCAGAATTGCTAATCCCTTGCGGCACTGGGAATTCTTTTTATTGCTCCTTAAATAAGGCGAAAGCAATTTCCAGCAATAGCTTTACGGAGATCAGACTTAAAAACCAAAAGCATGATGAAATTGTCTGGGCTTTCCTGAATTCGCCAGTCGGGTGGTTGTTTCTGGAATTAAGCGGCCGCTCGGGCCTTGGGGGAGGAATGTTAAAGGTTGACCCGACCGACATCCGCCAGATGTTGGTGATTGACCCCAAATACCATAAGAGGTCCATTCTTCCCCGGCTCAAAGCTATGCTGGCCAGAAAAGTTGGCACGATTGAGGAAGAATGCCAGGCGGAAGACCGGGAAGCTCTTGACCATTATATAATGGAAGAAATCCTCGGCTTGAGCAGGGAGGAGCAGGAAGAAGTGAGGAATGCGGTCAAGGAACTGGTGAAGACCAGACTGGAAAAGGCCAAAAGCGCTTCCAATTGCAATCCTTCCAAAAATGGGGTCAGTTATGGTAAAGTAGAGGGGGAAATCCTGGAGGATTTGAAGAACAATAATTAAGAGAACAGTGCGATGCAATTTTTAGGGGAATGGTATCGGGAAAAGGTTTTGAGCCTGAAGAAGAAACAGCTTCGGGAGGTTGAATTGCCCTATGCGGACGGCGAGATTATTATTGAACAGGGCTTGTTCGGCTGGAAGCTGATCCGGGGCAGGCGAACTCTGGAGTTTGACCGTGAGGAAGAGGCTAGATATTGCAAGGTGTTTATGGATGCCGGGCTGAATGAAGTGATGATCCCCAAAGACCTGGAATACTTGAAAACGATTTTGCCGGCGCTGGAGGAGCTTAAAGCCAAGCACGACCGGGTGATGAATAAATGGCTGAGGGGCATCATCAGCCTCCGGATCAGGAAGGAGATTCTGGGGAATGTCTGGCAGCGGGTGATGACCGAGAGCAGCGCCAAGGAAACGAAAGGGAATTCCAAAGATGAGAAAACTGTTCGGAACTGACGGGATCCGGGGCATTGCCAATGTCTATCCCCTGACCAGCGAGAATATGATCCTGGTCGGAAGAGCGACCGCGTATATCTTCAAGAACAAAGACCACCGTCACAAAATCGTGATCGGCAAGGACACCCGTCTCTCCGGATATATGCTGGAGCAGGCGATCGCCTCCGGGATCTGCTCTATGGGCGTGGACGCGATCTTTCTCGGACCCCTTCCCACGCCGGCGATTGCTTTCATCACCACCGCGATGAGGGCGGACGCCGGGATTATGATCAGCGCCTCCCATAATCCTTATCAGGACAACGGGATCAAGATTTTCGCCGGAGACGGCTTCAAGCTGCCGGACCAGGAAGAAATGAGGATTGAGGATCTGATTTTTTCGGGAAAAATTGACTCGCTCCGTCCCACTGCCTCCCAGGTCGGCAAAGCCTTTCGCGTGGATGACGCGCAGGGAAGATACATTGAATTCTGCAAGAGCGTGTTCCCCAAAGGAATGACCCTGGACGGGCTTAAGATCGTGGTTGACTGCGCCAACGGCGCCTCTTATAAGGTTGCTCCGATTATTTTCGCCGAGCTGGACGCGGAAGTGGTTCCGGTCGGAGTTTATCCCAACGGCGAAAACATCAACAAGAACTGCGGCGCGCTTCATCCGGACTTGATCAGCAAGGAAGTCCGGAAGCACAAGGCCGACATCGGCATCGCATTAGACGGAGACGCGGACCGGGTCGCGATCGTGGACGAGAACGGAAGCTATCTGGACGGCGATTTTATGATGGCGATCTGCGCCCTGGAAATGCTCAAGGAGAAGAAGCTGAAAAAGAAAACCCTGGTCACCACCGTGATGAGTAATCTCTCCCTCATCAAACTGATTGAGGCGAACGGCGGGAAAGTGGTCAGGACCAAGGTGGGGGACCGGTATGTGCTGGAGGAAATGCTCAAGGGGGATTATAGCTTTGGCGGGGAGCAGAGCGGACATTTGATCTTCCTGGACCATTGCACCACCGGAGACGGAATCATCGGCGCCCTCAATCTGCTTTCGGTGATGCAGAAGAAAGGCAAAAAACTTTCCGAGCTGGCAGGGATTCTGGAGAAATATCCGCAGACCCTGATCAATCTGCGGGTGAAGGAGAGAAAGCCGATTGAGGAAATGGAAAAGGTGAAGAAGACCATCAGCAAGGCTGAGGCGAAGCTGGACGGAAAAGGCCGCGTCCTGGTCAGGTATTCGGGCACGGAGCCCCTGGTGCGGATTTTAGTGGAGGGCGAGAAGGAAAATCTGGTCAAGGAACTGGCGCAGGAGATTGCGGACAGTTTCCGTAAAACCATTGCCTGAATGTTCACCGCCAAGGCGCATCCGCCTTCGCTTGGATTACCAGGCTACGGCGGACAAGAAGGACGCAAAGAATATAAATTAATTTTTGTTGCACCGCAGAGGCGCAGAGAGCGCAGAGAATTTTTTTGAGATTTGAGATCTGAGATTTGAAATTTGAGGTGGATTTTATCTGTAATTTGTAATCTGTAATAACAGGAGGAATAAAATGTATCCGAGGCTGGGAGTTAATATTGACCATATCGCCACGCTCCGGCAGGCGCGAAAAACCGTTCCCTACCCGGACCCGGTTTATGCCGCGTATATCGCGGAAGAGGCCGGCGCGGACCAGATCACGGTTCATCTCCGCGAAGACCGCCGTCATATCCAGGATCGGGACTTGAAAATCCTGAAAGAAACCATTCAGACCCGGCTCAACCTGGAAATGGCCAACACCCAGGAGATGTTGAAGATCGCGCTCTATCTCAAGCCGTTTTCAGCAACTTTAGTTCCGGAGAAAAGAGAAGAAATCACCACTGAAGGAGGCCTGGATGTGGTAAGGCACCAGGATGCCATCACCCGCACGGTCAATATGCTGAAGGAAGCCGGAATCCGATCGTCCCTCTTCATTGACCCGGACCTGGACCAGATCCGATCCAGCCACAAGGCCGGAGCGGACGCGGTGGAAATCCATACCGGAAAATATTGCGAGTCCAAGAGCCTGGCTGAAGAGAATCAGGAATTTCAGGCGATTCTGGGCGTGGTCAAAGCCGGCCGAAAACTCGGTCTTCAGACCTTCGCCGGACACGGCCTAAACTATCACAACCTCAAGCGCCTGCTCCAGATTGAGGAGATTGAAGAATACAACATCGGCCATTCCATCATCGCCCGCGCGGTCTTCGTGGGCCTCCCCCAGGCGGTAAGGGAAATGGTTGAGATCATCAGATTCAAAGGGTGAGATAAAATTTCATCAGCCGGCATGCAGTGAACAGTGATTAGTGGCCAGTGGATAGTGGTCAGCAACCAGTTCCGCGGATCCGCAGGATTCAGGCTAAACATTTCGCAATTACAGATAGAAAATCTCTGTGCCCTCTGTGTCTCCGTGGTGAAATATCTTTGCGTCCTGCCTATCCCCTGCTGGCCGAGGGACGAGGGTTGCAGTCGCTCCAAAGCTTTAGCGACGGAGCGAGGATGAGCCCCTGGTGAATCCTTGTTTCTCCGGTCATAGTGAAAGCGCCGAGAAGAAACCATCTTGTTTTTATGGGAGAAAATGGTAGTTTTAAGGAGTGGAAAAATGGTAATCGGAGTGGGCATAGACGCGGTCCGGATCAAAAAGACCGAAAAGCTCCTGAAAAGTTTCGGAGACCGGTTTTTGAGAAAGGTCTTTACCGAGGCTGAGATTCAGGAGGGAAAAAGCCGGGCCCGGCCGGCGCAGGAATTTTCCGCCTGGTTTGCCGCCAAAGAGGCGGTGCAAAAAGCGCTCGGAGCCGGAATCGCAGGCGGCATAAAATTCCGGGACATAGAGGTTTTGGCAAAAGCCGGGAAAAAGCCCGGCATCCGGCTTTTGGGCAAGGCGAAAAAGCGCGCGGAGAAAATGGGCGGAAAAGAGATTCATCTGAGCCTGAGCCACGAGGATGAATACGCTTTTGCCATCGCAGTGATTGAAAGATCGGAGGGATAGCAATGAATCCATTCTGGGAAAACAAAATCGCCAGCGCAGAAGAGATGCGGGAGCTGGATCGGAGGACGATTGAGGAGTTCGGGATTCCGGGCGAGGTATTGATGGAACTCGCCGGGCAAGGCGTGTTCCGATACCTTGAAGAGAGATATCCCTTTCTGGAGGATGCGGTGATTTTCTGCGGAAAAGGCAACAACGGCGGGGATGGCTTGGTAGTGGGCAGATACCTGCTCAACCGCCGCGTATTTGCCACCGCGGTTCTGCTGGGCAAGAAGGATGAATTGAAAGGAGACGCCAGGCTTAATCTGGAGCGGTTCTTGAAACTGAACGGGGAAGTGATTGAAATTGAGAGCGAGGAGCAACTCCAAGGCCTGGAGCCGAGACTGACTGAGACCAGCCTGATCATAGACGCCATTTTCGGAACCGGGCTAAATTCCGAGGTCCAGGGCCTCGCGCGCAAAGCCATTGAGTTTATCAATCTGATGATAGAAGAATACGGCATTCCCGCGCTCGCAGTTGACCTTCCCAGCGGAATCAACGCTTCCACCGGAGAAATTCTGGGAGACGCGGTCCAGGCAGAGGCCACGGTGACCTTTGGCCTGGCGAAAATCGGTCATTACTGTTTCCCGGGCACGGAATATGTCGGCGAATTGGAAGTGGTGGACATCGGCATCCCGGCTGATTTTTCCAAAGCGATCAAAACCTTGGTGGTGGACCAGAAATTAGCTTTTTCCATCCTTCAGCCGCGCCAGCCGGACAGCCACAAAGGCGACAACGGACATACCGTTATTTTTGCCGGCTCTCCGGGCAAGACCGGCGCCGCGGCTATGGCCTCTGAAAGCGCGCTCCGGGCCGGGGCCGGCCTGGTCACGCTCGCGGTGCCGGCTTCGCTTAATGACATTTTTGAAGTCAAGGTCACGGAAGTGATGACCGAGCCGATCCCGGATGATTCCCGCAAATTCGGAAAAATTTCCATCCCCGCGGCAAAAGAATTCATCCGCGCAAAGGATGTGATTGCGCTCGGGCCGGGTATCGGCCAGGGAAAAGAAGTTGACCAGTTTGTGAAAGAAATCCTGCTCTCGGCGACGGCGCCGCTGGTGGTGGACGCGGACGGCTTGAATTCACTCGCCAACCAAATGGAGCTCTTGAAAAAAATCCAGGCGCCCTTGATCCTGACCCCGCATCCGGGAGAAATGAGCCGTCTTTCCGGGCTGAAAACTCCAGAAATCCAAAACGACCGGGTCGGCGTGGCCAGGAAATTCGCCCGGGAATGGCAGGCGATTGTGGTCTTGAAAGGAGCGCGAACCGTGATTGCCAGTCCCTTTGGAGAAGTGTATCTTAATCTCTCGGGCAATCCCGGAATGGCCAGCGCCGGGATGGGAGATGTGCTCTTTGGAATCATTGCCGGACTTCTTTCCCAGAAATATGAGCCGGTGGATGCCGCGGTGCTCGGAGTGTATCTGCACGGAAAAGCCGGGGACCTGGCGCTCAAGGAATTAGGCGGGATCGGAATTATCGCCTCTGATTTGATCAAGAAGATTCCCGCGGCCGGGAAATGGCTCTTTGATCAATATTTTGGAAAAGAAGAATGAAAACGGCGCTCAAGTCCGGCTCGGTGGAATGGACGCGTCAATTCGGCGAGGCGCTGGGAAAGGTTTTAAAAGCGGGAGATTTGCTCGCGCTCGCCGGAGAACTGGGAGCGGGAAAAACCGAGCTGGTCAAAGGAATCGCTTCGGGTCTGGGATGCGATTCTTCTTTGCCGGTTGCGAGTCCGACTTATATTTTGTTGCGCGAGTATCCGGGCCGGCTCTGGCTCTATCATTTTGACTTTTACCGGATCAATTCGGTTCCGGACCTGGAAAGCATCGGCTACGAGGAATATTTTGACCAGGACGGGGTTTGCGTGGTGGAATGGGCGGACAAGTTCCCCCGGATTTTCCCGAAAAGCGCATTATGGGTAAAATTAGTGGTTATGAGTGAACAGGAACGGGAACTCGGGATTGAAAGTCAAAACCCGGAGCAATGGGAGAAAAGGCTGAACCGGGCGATAAAAACGGTGAGCGGTAAACGGTGAATGGCGCACGGAGAGAATTGACCGTGAACCGCATAAGGAGGTGACGGAAGTGGCGCTGATTGTGCAGAAGTATGGAGGAACCAGTGTCGGGAACCTGGAGCGGATCAAGAATGTGGCTCAAAAGGTATTGAGGAGACATCAGGAAGGAGACGAGTTGGTGGTGGTGGTGAGCGCGATGGCCGGAGAGACCAATCGGCTGATCAAGCTGGCGCTGGACCTGACCGAGCTTCCGGACCTGCGCGAATATGACGCCTTGATCTCCACCGGAGAAAATGTCGCGGTCGCGCTTCTGGCCATTGCCCTCCAGAGTATGGGCGGGAAAGCCCGCTCGCTTCTGGCTTATCAAGTGCCGATTCTGGCCGGGGGGGTTTACAAGGACGGTCGGATCAAAAAGATAGAAACTCAGAAAATACGCAAATTGCTTCAAGCGGGCAAGATCGTGGTGGTGGCCGGGTTCCAGGGCGTGGATCAGGACGGCAATATTCATACCCTGGGACGGGGCGGCTCGGATACCACCGCGGTGGCTCTGGCCGCGGCCTTGAAGGCGGACCTGTGCGAGATTTACACGGATGTGGACGGTATTTACACCACGGACCCGAACATCTGCCCGGACGCCCGCAAGCTGGACAAGATCAGCTATGAGGAAGTGATGGAGATGGCCAGCGCCGGCGCAAAAGTCCTGATGATCCGGTCGGTGGAGTTGGCGAAAAATTATAATGTCAGACTGGCGGTTCTTTCCAGTATGGTGGACCTGCCGGGAACGCTGGTAGTAAAGGGGGATAAAGAAATGGAAAAAACCATTGTCAGCGCAGTGGCTTATGACAAGAATGAAGTCAAGATCACGGTATCTCAGGTGCCGGACCAGCCCGGAGTGGCCGCGACCATTTTCCGAAGCCTGGGCGAGGCGCACATTATCGTGGATATGATCGTGCAGAATGTGAGCGAGAAGGGATATACGGACCTGACCTTCACCGTGCGCAAGGAAGATATGGCGCGGGCGAAAAAAATCGCCGAGGAGGCGAGCAGGAAGCTGGGCGCCGGCGCGATCCGGATTGATCCCAATGTGGCCAAGATCAGCATTGTGGGCGTGGGGATGCGGAGCGCCGCGGGGGTGGCGGGCCAGATGTTTGAAGCGCTCGGCAAAGCCGGGATCAATATCCAGGCCATCTCCACCAGCGAGATCAAGATCTCCTGTTTGATTGACGCCAAATACACGGAGCTGGCCGTGCGCGAGCTTCATTCCGACTTTGAGCTGGCTAAACCGCCGGCGCTAAAGAGGCCGAAAAAGAAATCCGGAAAATAAAATGGCCTGGAAAAAACAAATCTATATCTATGACACCACGCTCCGGGACGGAAGCCAGAGCGAGGAGGTTAATTTCAGTTTTGAGGACAAGCTCCGGATCGCGGAAAAATCGGACGAGCTGGGAATCCATTACCTGGAGGGAGGCTGGCCCAGCGCCAATCCCAAGGACTTAAAATTTTTCCAGCAAATCTCCAGAAGCGGCTTAAAAAAAGCCCAGTTGGTGGCGTTCGGATCCACCGTGAAAAAAGAGCTCTCGCCCGGAAGGGATCCGCAGGTGAGCCAGCTGGCAAAACTCCCGGTGGAATTGATCACGATTGTGGGCAAGACCTGGGAGCTTCATATCCGGGAGGTGCTCCATACCGGCCTGGAAAAAAATCTGGCAATGATCCGGGAGACCATTGACTATCTCCGCCAGCGCGGGAAAAGGGTGTTTTTTGACGCCGAGCATTTCTTTGACGGATACCGGGATTCCCGGAGTTATACCCTGGACTGCCTCGCCCAGGCGGTGGATGCCGGCGCCGAGGTGATCTGCCTTTGCGACACCAATGGAGGGGCAATGCCTTCGGAGGTAATCCGCTCCTGCCAGGAAGTGATCCCGCTGTTCCAGACCAGGTTCGGCATTCACAGCCACAATGACTGCGGACTGGCGGTTGCCAACTCCATCCTGGCCGTAGAGCAAGGAGTGGAGATGGTGCAGGGAACCATCAATGGCTTTGGCGAGCGGTGCGGGAATGCCGACCTGTGCGCCTTGATCCCGGACCTGATGCTCAAGCTCAAGTATCAAGCGATTCCCGCGGCGAATCTGAAGAAGCTGAGAGAAACTTCGCATCTGGTCTGGGAGCTGGTGAACCGTCCGCCTGAGAACCATCAGCCTTATGTCGGAGACAGCGCTTTCGCCCACAAGGGCGGTCAACACGCGGACGCCGTGCTCAAAAACACCAGAACCTATGAGCACCTGGACCCTGCTCTGGTGGGCAATCGGAGAAGGATCCTGATCTCGGAGCAAGCCGGGAAAAGCACCGTGCTTTATAAAGCCCGGGAATCAGGAATCCATCTGGACAGCAAAAATCCGGTCACGCGGAAAATTCTCAAGGAAGTCAAAAAACTGGAGAAGCAGGGATACCAGTTTGACGGCGCCGAGGCGAGTTTTGAGCTCCTGATGAAAAAGGCGGTCGGGAAAAGAAAACAGTTTTTCAATTTCCGGGGCTTCCGGGTGATTGATGAAAAACGGCCCGCGGACAAGGTGCCGAGAGCGGAAGCCACCATAATGGTGGAAGCCGGCGGCGACATCGAGCACTCTGTTGCCACCGGGGTGGGCCCGGTCAATGCCCTGGACTCGGCGCTCCGGAAAGCCCTGGAGAGGTTTTATCCGCGGCTGAAAGAAGTGGAGCTGGTTGATTATAAAGTGCGGGTGCTGCCGGCCGGGCTGGGAACCGCCAGCCAGGTCCGGGTCTTGATTCAATCCACCGACGGCAAGGATCACTGGGGAACCGTGGGCGTTTCTGATAATATCATTGAGGCCAGCTGGCAGGCATTGATTGATAGTATTGATTATAAACTCTATAAAGATGAAAAAGAACGGGCGAAAAATAATCCCAAAAAGGGCAAATGATGAACTGATCCTCGTTTTTACCCTTTTGCTTCTGATCACCATCGTCCGGATCGGACTCAACTTTTTTTCTTTAGATCAAAGCAAGGCCGGTTCCGAAAAATTCGCCGAGGCGATCCGGGACGATCAGAACTACCTGCTGGATCTGAGCAAAATCAAAAATGCCGGACAGGTCGGTGGATTCTGCCCGGACTGGCCGGTGCAGGAAATAGACCTGCTCAAGATCTCCGGCGCCAAATGCCATTTATCTTCCCGAGGCGCCTCCAGCGGGGTCAGACTGGCGAGCGGGAAAAAGATCTTGCTGAATCAGGCAGGCGCGAGAGAGCTGGAGCTGGTTCCAGGAATCGGCCCGAAGCGGGCGGAAGAGATCTTGCGCCTCCGGCAAGAACTTAGCGGGTTTGAAAATCTGGAACCGCTGAAACAATTTCGCTGGATCAATGAGCAAATGATACAACAGTTCCAAATTTATTTCACCATCCGGGATGAAGGATGAAGCAGCCGGAAATATTATATGAAGGCGAGATTTCCGAGCATCCGATTCCGCGCCTGCTCAACTATCTTTATGACCAGGAGCAGACCGGAAGGCTGGCGATCGTTCAGGAGGGGATTAACAAGACGATTTATCTGATCTCGGGCATTCCGGCTTATGTGGAAAGCTCGCTCCGGGATGAAACCCTGGGCAGATATTTGGTCAAGCAGGGCAAGATTTCCGAGGAAGATTTTGAGAAGAGCCTGGGGCTGATGATGAGCGAGGGTCTCCAGCAGGGGGCCGCTCTGGTCAAGCTGGGCATGGTCAAGCCCCGGGAGCTTTATCAGATGATGAAATCGCAGACCCTTCATAAAATCATCACCGCCTTCAGCTTCCAGGAAGGCCAATACCGATTTTATTCGGAGACCGAATTTGTCGCCAAGATCACCCGCTTTGAATTCGTGTTCCCTCAATTGCTCAAAGAAGGGGTTGATAAGTTTTTCCCGGAAGAAGTCCTGGACCGGGAACTGAAATCCCTGGGGTCAGAGACGATCACTCCGCTGGAAAACTATCAGAAACGGCTGGAGCTTTTCCAGCTCAGCGATCCGGAACAGGAATTTGCCCAACTGATTGACGGCAGTCAAACCCTGATTGACCTGTGCAACCTGGAGTCAGCCTATCCCTTTGCCCGAAAATTGGTCTATCTTTTTGCCTTGTGCGGATTGATCGGGCCGGAAGGAAAAATGGCGGCTCGGATTCGGGAACTGGAGCCGGGCGCTGAGGAAGTCTCAGTGCGAACCGAGGGGATTGTCATCTCGCCGGAAGCGCCGGAGGCGGTTGAGATTGAAGAGACCGAAGAAGAAGAAAAAGAATCCCCGGACCGGATTGCCGAATTTTATCTTGAGTTAAAGGGAATGAACTATCTTGACCTGCTCGGGATTGAAGCCTCGGCCCGGGATGAACAGGTGGAGAAGGCTTATCGGGAAAAAATGAGCGAATTTGAGCGGTCCCGCTTTCCGCTCCGGATGGATCCGGAGCTGGAGCAGAAGCTGGAAGAGATCAATACCGAGATCATCAAGGCTTACGAGGCGCTCCGGAATCAGGAACGCCGCAATCAATACCTCCGGCAAGTTCGGGAAAAAGAAGAAGGGAAAAAGTCCGGCCCCAACCTGGAAGCGGAAAAATTTCTCCAGGAAGGAATTAAATCGGTCCGGGCCCGGGACTGGAGCAATGCGCAAAAGATGTTTGAAAAGGCGGTGGCGCTCAAGCCCAATGAGCCGGAATATCAGGGGTATCTGGGCTGGAGCATTTATTGCAATCCGGAGTTTAAGCTGGAAGTGAGAAGAGAGCTGGCCAAGGAAAAGATCCGGCAGGCGATGAAAATGAATCCGAATATGGATTCGGTTCATGTTTTTCTGGGAAAAATTTTCAAAGATGAAGGTAAAAAAGAGCCGGCGATCCAGGAGTTCCAGGAAGCGGTCCGGTGCAATCCCAATTGTCGGGAAGCCAGGAGAGAGCTGGAAGCGCAGGGGATTATAATATGACGGAAAAGCTGGAGCGAAGATTTTCCGACTGGGAGGAGTTCAAACAGGAGTTTGAAACCAATCTAAAAAATTTCGGTCTTTTCATCCCCGGCGAATTTCAGATGGAATTAAGGATCAAAGTCCAGGTTGAACTCTGGCTCCCGCAGGCGGAAAATCCGATCCCGGCCAAAGCCGAGGTGGTGGCGGTCTTTCCGGCCGGAGTCGCGCTTCACCTGGAAGAGGGACCGGATTGGCTCAAACAGTTGCAAGAGAAAATCCGCGCCGCGGCGGAGCCGGAGCCGGAGCCGGCGACCGAGCCGGAAGCAAGCGCGGCAAGTCCGGAAGACAAGAAATTGAATCCGGTGGAATCCGAACCGGTCTCGGAAGAAGAAGTCAAGGCGATTGAGAAAAAAATTTCCCTCGCCGGGATGGATATGTCCAATCTCTATCAGGCGATCCGGAAGCTGACCAAGCCGGAGAAAATTTCTTTGGCCAAGCGCGGCAACCGCAAGGCGCTCTCCATCCTGATCCAGGAAGGCGACCGGATGATGTTCCGGTTCATCATCCAGAACCCGCATCTGACCGCGGGAGAGGTGCTCCAGTTGTTCAAGCATCCCGCCATCACCAGTGAAATCATCTCCGAGCTTTCCCGCAATGCGGCCTGGGGACAGAACGATGAGATCAGATACCAGATGGTGGTTCATCCCAAAACCTCGCTCCCGCTCGCGCTCACCCTGCTCAACGGCGTCAACCAGCGCCAGCTCGCCGCCATCGCCAAATCCCAGCACATCCGCGCCCAGATCAAATCCAACGCCCTCAAGCTCCTGTTAAAAAGACAGAGCGGAGGGTTCTAGTATTTTGACCGCATTATTTTGTCGGTTTTGTAGGGGCGCAATTTATTGCGCCCTCAAAGAAGGGCGTGATAAATCACGCCGCTACGATTCGGGTTATGAAAACAGTTATAGAAATTAAACCGTCATATTGAGGCGGTCAAAATTCTAGTCCGCGCGACCGGAATCTCGCGCCTCACGAATTTGGTTTTTGGAGCGGAAGCCGCGAGCGGATATAATAAATTGATGGTCTCGTTAAGAGCAATTCCGAAAAGGCACTATCTGAGCGCATTCCTGATTCTGTCTTTGCTCGCCACGCTTGCCTTCAGCACCCGCTGGATTTCAGGAAAGAAAATGCTTTTTGAAATTGTCTGGGATCCGATTCCGGTTCAGCTTTTTTATCCGGGCGACCGGGTTGAGGCCTCCGCGCTTCAGCAGGGCAAATTCGCCCTTTGGGACCCCTATCGCGGGTTCGGCTCGCCGTTGGTGATGGCCACGGCCGCCACCATCTTTCATCCGATCAAGCTCCTGTCCTTTCTCTGGGGAACGGATGCGGGATTTGAATTCGCCCTGCTGTTAAAATTTATCCTGCTGGGATTCTTTACCTACCTGCTGGCCCGCGGTCTCGGCCTTTCACATCTCGCCGGCCTGTTCTCGGCGATCGGATATATGTTCAGCGGATACTTCCGCCAATTCCATAACTTTGTTGACCTGAATGTGGAGATGTTTTTCCCCCTCACCTTGCTCTTCCTGATCCGCCTGTTCCGGAATCTGAAATTAAGCGATCTGCTCTGCTACCTCGGAATCAAATTCCTCCAGCTCGGAGGCTTTCATCCCGAGCCGGTTTTTGCCTTTGAAATTTATCTCTTCGCCTTTGCTTTTTTTTCCGCGGCCGAGAAAATTTCCGGTCCGGACAAAATCTTTTGCCAAGCCCGGCCCCGGATCTTTCTCGCGTTTTTCCTGTTCCTGCTCACTTTCCTGATTCATCCGGCGTTTCCCCGGGTATTGGAAGCGGTCTTCCAGGGATGGAGTTATCATCCGGAAGGACTGGGAAGACTTTATTTTGATTTCAATCATCTGATCGCGCTTTTCACCCCGATTTTTGATCCCTGGCTAAGCCCGCCACGCAATTTCAGCGCCGAATTCCTTCGGTTTATGGTGGTTCCGTCCTACCTGGGCTTTTTCCTGGTCTCTCTGGCGCTCTTCTCCATCCTTAACCTGAAAAAATCCGCCGGCATCCTGGTTTTCTTCTGGCTGTTTTCCCTGTTTCTGGCGGGAATTTTATTCGGCTTACCCGGGTTCCATTCTTTGTCCTCCATTTTCTTTATCAACCGACTTCAAAACTTCCGGTATCTTCAGCCGGTAATGGCGCTCTCGGTGGTGATCGCGGCCGGATTCGGCCTGGACCAGATCAAAAACGGGCAAAAGCTCAAAGCCTATTTTGTCCTGCTCGCCGGCTTATCCCTCTGGCTGATCCTTCTTTTCTTCCGGTTCCGCGGCCATTTGCCCACCCGGCATTTTTTGCTCCCCATTGCGGCTTTCTTGATCGCCTCCCTGACGCTTCTGATTTTATCCTGGCGCCTTTCCCGCTCCCAAAACCCCGGACCGATCGCGGTTTCCTTAACCCTGATTTCCAGCCTGGAACTCTTTTCCTGCTTCGTCCTGACCTCGTCGTTCTACGGCCCGGAAGCCTTTAAGATTCAACGGCCGAAATTCCTGGACCGGGTTGAGTTGGACACTCATCGCTGGCGATTTTACAGCCCGGATCAAAATATTCTAACCCCGGATACCGCGTCCATTTTTCAGCTCCGGGACCTCCGCGAGCGAGGTTCGCTCTACCCGCGGCCATATTACGAGTTTCTCTCCGCGCTCAATCAATGGAAAAACCAAGGCGAGGCGGTCCGGGATTTTCTGGAACAGGGGAGATTTTATTTGCCCTTGAGGCTGGAAGAAATTCCTTCCCCGGGACAGGATTTGCTTTTCGGATACTTGCTGAGCAATCATCGGCAGGGGAACCTCAGCCTGCTGGATCAATTCCAGGCCGGGAATGTGCTGGCGCCGGCCCGGAATTATTTCGCCCGGAACGATTTTCCGGTCGGGGAAAAAACCCGCGCCGGGATTTTAATTCATCCTCCCGGCCGGCTTCAGCCGGATCAGCCGATCGGCCCCGGCGAACTGATTTTTGAAACCGGGATTCAGCCCGGACCGGATTCCAGGTCCGATGGCGCGGAATTTGTTATTCTGGGCCGATCTGAAACCGGACTGCGCCTGCTTTTCTATCGCTTTTCCTGTAAGCCGGAATCGGAGCGAGCCGGCTGGCAAGAATATCCGGCGAAGATTCCGGAGCGGATGACGATCCGGCTCGCGACCCTGCCCGGCCCGAAGGGAAATCCGGTTCAGGATTATTCGGTTTTCGGGTCGCTGGAACTGGCGGGCAAACCTGACCCGAACTATCGTTTGCTGGACGACTCCGGGCCTTTTCTCTATGAGCGGGTTAATAAAGTTCCCAGATTTTTCCTGAGCCGGAAGATTGAATGGGTGGATACCGAAGAACAAGCTTTGAACCTGATCCGGAAGGGAGATTTTTCCCGGGAAAAAATTTCCCTGATTGGAAAAAATCCCGGGCCGGAGCCGGAGCTAGAAACCGCGGGCTTGGCTGAGCGGGATCGGATTGAGATTTTGCGGGACGAGACGGACCTGGTGGAGATTGAGGTGAATCTGGAAAAACCGGCCTGGCTGATTATGACGGACGCAAATCTTCCGGGCTGGCAGGCGATTCTGGATGACGGACCGATCCGGATTTATCGCGCCCAGTATCTGTTCCGAGCGGTGCGGGTTAATCCGGGCCGGCACCATTTAAAATTCGTGTTCCGCCCCTGGAGCTGGAGAATCGGATTGGGCCAGTTTTACGGGTTCGGTCTGCCGATGATTTTTTTAACCCTGCTCGCAATTTTCAAGAAGAGCTCCTGGACTCGGTATTTTTATCCGGCTCCATCTCCTCGGGATTGATTCCCAGCTGTTTCATTTTCCGATAAAGGGTGGTCCGGTCCATCCCCAGCGATTCCGCGGTGGCCGGCACATCGTAGTTATTTGTGATCAACTGGCGCAGGATGAACTGCCGCTCAAAAATTTTCCGGGCGTCCCTGAGCTTGGGCTGGGAAAAGACATTGACGGCAAGGTCATTTTCTCCCATCATAATTCCGGGCGGAAGGTCCTGGAGCGTGATTACCTCACCGCTGGAAAGGATCAGCATCCGCTCAATGATATTTTTCAGCTCCCGCACATTTCCCGGCCAGGAATATTGCTTGAGCGCCTCAATCACCTGGGGATGAATTCGCTTGACCCGGAGCCGGCTCCGCTCACTGATCGCCCGGAAAAAATGATTCACCAGAAGCGGGATGTCCTCCTTCCGCTCCTGCAAGGTCGGAATCAAAATCGGGATCACATTCAGCCGATAATAAAGGTCTTCCCGGAATCTCCCGGCTTTCATCTCCTCTTCCAGGCTCTTGTTGGTCGCGGCGATCACGCGCAAATCCACCCGGATGGTATTGGCTCCGCCCAGCCTCTGGAATTCCTGCTCCTGGAGCGCGCGCAGAACCTTGGCCTGGGTGGCCAGGCTCATATCCCCGATCTCGTCAAAGAAAATTGTGCCCCCGTCCGCGAGTTCAAATTTTCCCATCCGCCTGGTCTCCGCTCCGGTAAAGGCGCCCTTTTCATACCCGAAGAGCTCGCTTTCTATCAGCTCCTCCGGAATCGCCGCGCAATTCACCGCGACAAACGGAGAGTCCTTGCGCAGGCTCTTCCGGTGAATCATTTTGCCCACCACTTCCTTGCCCGTGCCGTTCTCGCCGTTGATCAAGACCCATCCTTCGGAAGGCGCAACTTTTTCTATGGTCTCCTTGATCCTTCGGATGATCTCGCTTTCCCCGATCAGCTCATCCTCTCCAATCACTTCGGTCTTCAAGGCCTGATACTCGCGGCTGAGCCGGGATAAATCAAGCGCATGTCTGATGGTCAAAATCACTTTTTCCAGATTCAGCGGCTTTTCCAGGAAATCAAACGCGCCCAGCTTGGTGGCCTTAACCGCGGTTTCAATGGTTCCATGCCCGGAGATCATAATCGCGGCCAGCTCCGGCCAGCGCTCTTTCACCAGCTTGAGAAGTTCCAGGCCGTCTTTTCCCGGCAGCCAGATGTCCAGCATCAGGCAATCAAAACTTTCCCGCTCCAGAAGCGCCAGCGCTTCCTCGGCGCTCTTGCCGGTCTTGACCGAAAAGCCCTCGTCCTCCAGCGCCGGGGAAAGGCTGGAAAGAATGCTTTTTTCATCGTCAATCAACAATATTTTCGGCTTCTTCTTTGCCATCAGCCGGCGCCTCCGGTTTCCATTTTTGGGGGCGCAGGCATTCCTGCCTGCGATTCGCGCGTCTTGAGCGGAAGATCAATAATAAAGATCGTGCCCTGGGGCTGATTCGGTTCAATTCGGATCGTGCCGTAATGATCGTTAACCACCCTCTGGACAATCGCCAGTCCCAGTCCGGTTCCCTGCGGCCGGGTGGAATAATAAGGCTCAAAAATTCTCTCCCGCTCCTCCCCCGAGATTCCCCTCCCGCTGTCGGCAATGATGATGCGCGCGGAATAAAGATCCGGCAGGTAAAGGGTCTTGGCCATTATCTGGCCGGGCTTTCCCTCCAGGCTCTTCAGGGCATTGTCCACCAGGTTGATGATGGCGCGCTTGATCTGATCCCGGTCAAATTCAAATTCTTTCAGCTCCGGCTCCAGCTCCAGTTTAAACTCCACTTCCGGATTTCCCTCCCGATAAAGCGTCACCACTTCTTCCATTACCTGATTCATCTGATGATTTTCCAGCTTCAGGCCCGGGAAGCGCGCGTAGCTGGAAAACTCATCCACCAGCCGTTTGATTTCCTCCACCTGGCGCGCAATGGTGGAAGTGCATTCCTTGAGCACATCCGCCTGGTCTCCCAGCACCGATTCATATTTCCGATACAGGCGCTGAGCCGAAAGCTGGATCGGCGTGAGCGGATTCTTGATCTCGTGCGCAATTCTTCGCGCCACCTCCCGCCAGGCCAGAGAGCGCTGGGCCCGGACCAGGTCGGTAAGATCGTCAATCAAAAGCACTTTTCCCAAAAGCTCGCCCGAGCTCCCCCGCATCCGGCTCCAGGAAATCCGGAGATAGGCCTGTTTTTCCTGGCCGCGATGATAAGCCTCTCTGACTTCCGTGTGTTTGTTCCGTTTAGCCAGCTCCTGATCCATTTCTTGAACCAGCCGGCTCAGCTCGCCCGGAAGCGCCCCGGAAATGTAATTTTCAACCAGTTCATCTCGTTTCTTCCCCAGGATCAAAAGCGCGGGTTGATTCACCGCAAGAATTTTTCCCAGCGAATCAGTTGCGATCACGCCGTAGTCTATGTTGGCCAGAACCGTCTCAATGTAAACCCTTCTCTGTCCCAGCTCCTGCTGGGTGTGTTTTAAATCTTCCGTCATCTTATTGAAGGATTTGACCAAGACCCCGATTTCGTCCGAGGCCTCCATCTCAATCCGGTAGTCAAGATTCCCACTCGCAACCTCCTGGGTGCCCTCGGCCAGAAGCTGAATCGGAATCGTGATTCCCTTGGCAATATAAAATCCGAACCAGACTGAAAGGAAAAGCACGGTTAAAGTCACCAGCAATAGCAGCGTGAAATGCTGGCGCCGGATCGGAAGCTCCTTCTGCTTGAGCGCCTGATAATCCCGGAACGCGGTTAAGCTCCGATCCAATTGCTCGGATAATCCCGCTCCCAGATACTGGGTCACCACCACCACTCCCACCACATCCCGCTTCGGCTCCCAACTGGAAAAAATCGGCATCACTCCCCGAACCAGATCCCCTTGGGAATTCGGCTCCGGCAAATATCCCTCATATCCGCTCAGGGCTTTTTCCACCACAGCTTTGGAGGGCTGGGCCGCCAAGGCCTTGTCCCCGCTGGTCCGATAAATCTCCTCGGCCTGACCGCTGTAAACCGCAATTTCGTCCAGCGGATATTCCTTAAACTCCTGATCAATAAGTTGCGCCAGAGCCTCGCGCTGATTGCCGGAAAGAAGGCGATCCTCGGTTATTTTCAAGCTCAACTGTCTGGCGTAATAAAGCATATTCTCCCCGGTCATCTGGTAGGTGTTCTGGACCACTTCCTTGGAGGTGTCAAAAATCTGCGCCACTGCGGGATCAAACCAGCGCTCAATGGAAGAACTGATAAAATAAACGCTGAACCCGAATAGAATCCCGGCCGGAAGAATGCTCAAAAACATAAACGCCGCCACCAGTTGGGTCCGGAGATGCGCGCCGAAAATTCCCCGCCGCCGCTCAAAAACCAGCTTGACCAGGTTGCGCACTACCAGGAAGATCACCACCAGGGTGAGAATCAGGACCAGGTTCCAGAACGCGAAAAAGAAGGTGCTGGACAGGAACGGGATGGTCGGCTGGCTCTGGGCCACCCGGCTCAAATAAATCTCCAGCCCAAACGCTCCCGCAATGATCACGCCGAAAATCAAAATCAGCGCGATCTCCCGGCGCCTGCGGGCCCGATCCTGGGCCTCCAACTCCAACGCCCGGTCTTTCCAACTGGAACCTGGTGAAGAAGAACTCATTAGATTAAATCATAACACCTAGTTCAGGCGCGGACAAACTATCCGGGCGACCCGGACTTCGGCGAGTTCCCTTCGGGTCTGCCATTCGGCCCGCCCCTGCAATTTTTTATTTCCCGCACTCCGAATTCAAATCTTCAGGCGCGTCCACCTCGGCCCGGCCTTTCTCCGCGTAGCTCTGGAGAAAACAGCCATACTGGTATTTAGTTTCGTCCAGTTGGTAATTGATGTGATGTCCGTCCAGGATGTCGTCCATTTTATATTGGACGGCGATGCCGGTGACTTTCTTGCCTTGGGCCTGAAGATTGTCGCTGACTGGATAGGAAAGAACCTTGCGGTCTCTCAGCTCCAGATATTCCAACACCCGGTCATCAATCACGGTTCCGGCCAGGTCCAATCCCAGCCCGGCCAGGATGGCGTTCTGGGATTCGGGCCGGAAGAAATGGTCATAGAGTCCGATGCCCATCCAGATCTGCTTGGGATCGCCCTGGAGGGGCCGGTCAATGATGTAAGGTGTGAAGCTGAGCGGGTCCGAAGGCGCAAGCGCGGTCTGGAACATACACATTGCGGGATGAAACATATCAACCTTGATCACCTCAAACATTCCTTTTCCGCTCCGGTTCAGGCTGTCGGCATTGATGAAATTCCCGCGCACGGCAAACAATCCCCAGTGGCCGCCTTCTCCCGAAGGAATAATCGCCTTAATAGATGGCTCAACCCCGGCATAAAGCCCGAGCACCAGAGACCCGAGCGATTGTCCCATTGAGAAGAGCCGGTCGCGGTCAAAATAAATTTCCTTCTCCCCTTCCGGGATTTTGGTTTCCGGGCAGAGCGAATTCGGAATCTTCAGCTCCTTGAACAGCTTGATCAGCATAATTTGCTCGGCCGCGGACTGGAGCAAATTGTTCTTGATGCCTTCCGCGTTAAAGAACGCGTAATACAAGAGCATCATCTTGTCCCCGCCCCGCTCGCCGTTTTGGTTGAGCGCGGACCCGAACGAGGCAATGCCGCGCTTGGCCACCACATAAGCCGGGCCTTTGCCGGCTTCCGGCTCGCCCTTGGGATCAAAAGTTTTTCCCCGGTCAACCACCTGGTTGGACACGCCTTCGGTGCCGTGGATGAAATGAAGAAGCGGGAACCCGGCTTGGGGCATTGGGGTTTTCGGCACCGTGATCACCATCGGAACTTCCTGGTACCTCTGGATGATCGGCATTCCGGTCTGATCATATTCAATTTGACCGCCGACAAAGCTGTAAGGCGGAAGGCCAACCTGGAATTGCGGGGCCAGCCATTTGGCGCGAAGCACATAGAATTCCGGATATTCGCGCTCCAGCCGGATCGGCTCCGCCAATTTCACCGTCGGCATCTCCTGGATGGCTTTCCAGAGTTTCATCATTTCCGCGCTCGGATCGCCGGTGGTAAAAACGGTTGCGATCAGAATGTCATCCGGTTTGATCGGGCAATTCGGCTCAGCCAGCCATTTCCTTAAAGGCTGATAAACCTGGACCGCCTTTTTTCCGAATTTGGCTTTCGGCTCTTTGCCCGAAAGCAAATCATCCATTGCTCCGGGGCGGCTCAATTCGCCCTGGTTCGCGCTCACCGACTTCAAAATGATCGCGGCATAGGTATTATTTTCCCGGAGCAAAAATCCGGGCAGGGGCATCATCGCCAGGATATTATCCCCTCCGCTCAACCAGGTCTGTCTCTGTTCATAAAATTTCCAGATCAGCGGGAATCTTCTTCCCGCTTGCGGCGAATCCGGGTCAATGTCAATCAGCAGGATGGGGGAATCCGGCTGGATTGATTCTTTGGCGGATCGGGGAAAATTGCCGGTCCGGATCGGGCCGGTGAAGCGGAAGTAAATAGTGGTGGAGGTGCTGAACCCGGTCTTTTCCGCCACACCGGGATATGTCCCCACCAGCCAGAAGAGCAAAGTGGGCGGAAAATCATCCAGGTTGATGCTCCCGTCCGGGTTCCGGCGAAGATCGGTCGGAAAGGGCAATTTGAAAAAACCGCCTGAGCCGGACAGGTCCAGATACGGCTCCACTTCCCGCGCCTGAACCGTTAACGGAAAGATCAAAACCAGAACCGCCATTAAAAACCATTTCATCCTGCTTCCCATTTTTCGCCTCCTGGTTATTTCCAGATCAGGATCAAGTCCTGAACTGACTCGCGTTTTTTATTTCATCATTCATCATTCATAATTTCTCTTCCAGTATCTCCGGTGCCAGAAAGTATGCTTGACCCGGGCGGCTTTTTCATATTCTTCAAAATAGATCCGCTCATACTGGTCCGCGCGCTTCCGGTTATCGCAAAGGTCCTCCACCAACTTTCTGCCCTGGATTCCCATTTCCCGGCCTTTTTCCGGATGATTGATCAATTCCAGAATTCCCCGGGCCAGCGCCTCGGGATTTTTAGCAGGAACCAGGATTCCGGTCTGATCAGTTTTCACCAACTCAGGCGTGCCGTCAATTTCAGTGGCAACTACGGGCCGGGCGATTGCCAATGACTCCCGGATCACCCCGGCCATCCCCTCCCGCAAGGAGGCGCTCACCAGCAGATCGCTACCGGCGATCAGTTCGGGAATGTCGGTCCGGAACCCGGTGAAAATGGTCGCCCGCCTGAGGGCCGGACTCGCGGCCTCGTGAAATCCGTCCTGGTCGGCCTTGCCCACCAGCAAGAATTTGGTATCCGGTCTTTGTGCCAGAACCTTCTCGCCGGCCTGGAGGAAATAGTATCCGCCTTTTCTATGCTCCGGGTTGAATTTAAAATGCGCGATCAGGATCACCACCGGCGCGCTCTCCGGGATTCCGAATTCGGCCCGGATCAAATTTCGGTCAATCTCCGGCTGGAACTTTTCCTGGTCAAACCCTCCATAGACAACTTCAATTTTATCCGGCTGCAAATTCCCGGTCCGGATCATTGCCTTTTTTACCGCCTGAGAATTGGCGATCACCTTTCTTACCTTGGGCAACCGGTACTTGATGGAATTGAAACGATCCAGCGGCTCGGCCAGGCCGCGATAGGCAATCAAAACCGGAATAAAGATTCCAGCGCCGGCGACGATCAGATTGCTCAAGTCGGTTCCGCTGAAGGTATTCACCAGATCAAACTGCTCGGCGAGCAAAAGCCTCCGGAGCCAGAGCAACTCCGGAATCGTGTGCCAATATTTGAGCTTGTGGAATCTGGCCAGATCAACCTTCAGGCCCAACTCGGCCAGGGGGTGGAGCGAGGGATGGAGCGGCTGGCCGCGCTCTCCCTTGAAGAGCACAGAAACCTGATGACCGCGATTTTTCAGCTCCCGGGCCAAAAGATAAAGCTGATGGGTGGACCCGCTCTGAAGCCGGGAATGACGGGTGGTGAGCAAAATCTTTAAAGGCTTTTTCCGCATTCTTCCCTTCAACCCGATCTATTTGACCGCCACCACCAGATCCACCCCGACCGTGGCATTGCCCGGAAGCGCAATCACCCCGCTGGTCATCCGGCTGTGCTTCCCGGCCTCTCCAAAAACCTTGACCAGGAAATCGCTCGCTCCATTCGCGACCTGGGGCTGGTCAAAAAAATTCGGCGCGCTGGCCACCCAGCAGGTCATCCTCAGAATTTGCTTCACCTTGTCCAGGTCCTTGAGCGCGGACTTGAGAACCGAAATCGCGTTGAGCGCGGCCACCTGAGCGGCCTCTTTGGCTTGCTCAATGTTGATCTCGGTCGGCACCCGGCCCTGATAAACGATCTTGCCCTCCCGCCTCGGAAGCTGACCCGAAACGAAAACCAGTTTCCCGCTCTTGGTCCAGGGCAGATATGATCCCATGGGCAGAGGCGCTTCCGGAAGCGTCAAGCCCAGCTCCTTGATCCTATTTTCAATCTTTCCCATTTTTCTTCCTCCCCCTTGCCAGACCATTCTATTATTAGGCGCAAAATTTTTCCAGTTAATCGCTTTTTCTTCAGCCCTTGCAGACTTTTCCTGATTCCGGTATAAAAGAGTTCTAAACAGGAGGATTGAGCAAATGGTTTATGAGACCCGGCCCTGGCTGAAAATTTATCAGCGCGATCATTTTGCCACCACGCTGGCGCCGTATCCGGAAATACCGCTGTTTAAATTTCTTGACGACACGGCGTTAAAATTTCAGGATCGGACGGCCTGCACTTTTCTGGGACGGCAGATGAGCTTTGGGCGGATCAAAGAAGAAGTTGATTGTTTCGCCAATGCGCTTTTTGAGCTGGGCGTGAAAAAAGGGGATCTGGTCGCGACCATCCTTCCCAATTCCCCGCAATTCATCATTGCGGATTACGCCATCCTGAAATGCGGGGCGGCCAATGTGCCCTGCTCTTTGCTCCATACCGGCCGAGACCTGGAATATGAACTGGGCGAGGCCAAAGTTGAGACCATCATCGTGCTGGACAGCCAGTTGGAGCTGATCCAACAGGTCAAGCCCAAAACCCGTCTGAAAAATATCATCATTACCAACCTTCACGATTACACGGAAAAAGCGGTTTTGCCCAGCTTTATCCAGGGCACTTGCCAGTTCCGGCAAATAATTGCCGATGCCCGGCCGGAGCCGCCCCGGGTTGAGATCAATCCGAAAACAGACCTGGCCGAATTGCCTTTTACCGGGGGCGCCACGGGAATTCCCAAAGGCGTGATGCTCACTCATTACAATCTGGTCTGCAATGTTTATCAGACCTGGGAAGTGATCAAGAGATCGGACCTGGGATTTATGATGGAAGGATGCGGAGCAATGCTCCTGGCCCTGCCCTTCTTTCATCAATACGGCCATTGGGCCATGCATTCATCAATTTTTATGGCCATCAATATGCTCCTGGTGCCGGACCCGCGGGACGCGGATATGATGAATTATCTGATGAGAAAATACCGGCCGATTTTCAATATCGCGGTTCCCACCCAATTTATGAAATTGCTCAACAAGGTTGATCAAAATATCGGGGTGTTGAGCGCCTCGGGCTCGGCCGCGCTTCCGCCCGAGCTGGCGGAGAAATATGAAAAGCGGTCGGGAGCGCCGGTGGATGAGGGTTTTGGACTTACCGAATGCTCGCCCGTGACTCATATCAACCTCACCGGCTTGACCAGTATGTTCAAAAGCAAAAAAGGCGAGCCGGTGGTTCTTCCTAAGTTTGTCTTCAGCCTGCTCCGGCTGACCCAGCGGATCGTGGGCGGGGAGCGATTGCTCCGGGGCTTCACCAGGATCGTGCCCTGGCTGAGCAGGCGGGCCAAGAAGCGGGCCGAGGAACTGGCGAAGAAAGGGATTGTCCTGCGTCGGAAAGGCAGTATCGGCGTGCCCGCGGTGGACACGGAGGTGAAGCTGGTGGATGAGCAGGGCAACGATGTCCCGATCGGAGAATCCGGAGAGATGTGGATCAAGGGGCCGCAGGTGATGAAAGGATATTGGCCCGAGCCGGGAAAAGGCTTGAACCAGGGCTGGCTTCCAACCGGAGACATCGCCAAAATGGACCAAGACGGATTTTTCTACATCGTGGATCGGATCAAGGATATGATCAATGTGAGCGGATACAAGGTTTACTCCCGAATTGTTGATGATGTGCTTTACCAAATCCCTGGGGTGGAAATGGCCTGCGCCATCGGGATTCCCGACCCGGCCCGGCCCGGAAGCGAGCGGATCAAGGTTTTGATCAAGCCGCGTCCGGAGTTCGCGGGAAAAATCACGGCCGACCAGGTGATTGAGCACTGCCGGAATAATCTGCCCGCCTACGCGGTGCCCAAATCCGTTGAATTCCGGGAAGAACTGCCGTTGACCGTGACCGAAAAAATCTTCAAACGCAAGCTCCGGGAAGAGGAGATGGAAAAAATGAAAAAGCAAGAGGGATTGAAATAAATCTGGGCCAGCCCTTGATGATCGGAAAAGCTGTGCGCGATTTATGTTTGAAATTAGTTGCATAAAACTCGGAGATAAAATATAACCATAAAAATAGAAGAGGACTATTTTGCAAATCAGCGGGAGATCAGCTAGGATCATTTAATATCGTGTCCCGGAAATAAGTTGCCTATTTTTCAGGTTGTGGTGCGGGCTTCCAGCCTGCAAAATCAACAAGTTGGCAGGCAAGATGCCTGCACCACAATTTAAGGGACACGACATTAAGAGGGGAGATGGACCGGGGGGAAAAAATCCAGAAACTTCTGGAACAGGGTCTTTATCATTATGGCCTGGGCGAGCTTGGCCTGGCCCTGGAGATCTGGAAGCAGGCGCTGGAGTTGGATTCTGAATGTGAAGTTTGCCGGGAATATCTTTCCATTGAGCTGGGCCCGGACTGGGAGGAAAAGCTTAATCTCAAGCCGAAGAAGGAAAAGCCGGAGGTATCGGTTCCCGGTCCGGAAAAATCCGGGAAGCCTTTGCGGGATGAATTCAAACTTGGGCAACAGCATCTGCGCGCGGGCCGGCCGGATCTGGCGCTTTCTCTTTTTACCAGCCTGGTGAATTCAGAGCCCCGGGAGCAGGTTTATTATTCTTATCTGGAGATGAGCAAAGCGGCCTTGTTCAAGCAATTTTTAAGCCGGCTCGGGAGCCTGGCCAAGGTTCCGGAGTTGAACCTTGGCGGGGAAAAAATCACCGAGCTTAATCTGAACGAAGAGGAGGGATTTATTCTTTCCCTGATCAACGGCGAGATGAGTTTGGAGGACATTTTATCCCTGGCGCCATTTCCTCCGTTTGAGTCGGTGTTTATTCTGGAAAAATTTTACCGGTCCGGCTTGATCAAGATCAAGGGATGAGGGATAAAAATTGAGCGGAATTGATCGGATTAAAAATTTTCCCGGAAAAACCAGCACCGCGCTCGCTTATTTTGACGAGCCGGTGATGATCTCGGACCCGGACGGAATCCTGGTCTATTTGAATCCGCGCGGAGAAGAAAGCCTGGGCCTGGACCTGAATGCTTGCATTGGCCGGCATCTCAATGAATTGCTTCCCGGCGCTCTGGCGCAGAGCCTGGCCGAAGGCTTTGAGCGGTTGAAAAAAACCAATAAAAGCCTGCGGCTCCCGATTGTGGAAAAGGGATATCAGTATCTGGCGCATCTGAATCCGATCATCAAGGACGAGAAGTTGACCGGAGTAATCATCTGCCTGTCGCCGGAGCGGGAGCTGGAGATGATCCAGCGGTTGAACCAATCTTTGCTCCAGAGCCTGATTGATGAAATCTATCAGCCGATCAACAAACTGACCATGCTCTTCTCCCGGGAGCTGGATGAGCAAGATCAGGCCGGTCAGTTATACCAGAAGTCAAAAGACCTGATCAAGGATGCCATCGCCGCCCTCAATGACCTGATTGACCTCTCCCCGATTATGACCGGTGAAATCCAGCCCGCCCGGAATCAATTTCAGCCGGCGCTTTTGCTCAAACTCGCCATCCGATCTTTCCGGAGCCGGGCTGAGAACAAACAAATCCAGTTCTATCGGCTGGATCATAAGGATCTGGCCGAGGTGATCGGAGCCCAGGCCAAGCTCAACCGCGTGTTGGTCATCTTCCTGGATTATTTCCTGGATATTACTCCACCGGGCGAAGTCATTGCCCTGAGCGCTGACCTCTATTTGAATCCTTCGCCAACCCTGAGCTATGCCATCACCGCCACCGGAATAGTGAAATCCGAGCAGGATTTTTATTGCCTGTCCTGCCAACTCTCCCCGGATTTTGCGAGACTGAGCGCAGAAAATAAGAAAAAGGAAAAGGCAATTGTGATCGCGAGCAGATTGATCCTGGCTATGAAAGGCACGGCCCAGGTGGTGGCCCTGGAAAAGGTCGGCACCACCCTCTGTTTTTCCGTCCCGATCACCATTGCGGAAAAGCCGATGCAGGAATCCTGAGCTTTTCAGCCTTTCCTTTTCCGGAGCGCGCCCAGAGACCAGCAATCATACTCCGAGGCCCAAATGCCCACGACCACGGATAAGAAATAGAGCAGAAGCATAGCCGCCTGATCAATGGGAATGGGGAGGCAAGAATATTGATTCAGTTTGATTAACATCTTCAAGCCAGGGTAAAATGAATAAGAAAGGGCAGACTAAATTATGACCGAGGACCAAAGCAAGCTGGACCGGAAAAAATTAGAACGCACAGCCACTCTCATATTATTTTTCGCGCTGATTCTGGGTGGGGCTGTTTATGGCGCAATCTATGGGGCGCGGAAATGGATTGTCTGCAAGGACGCGGATCAGGATGGTCATTATGCGGATTGCTGGAAATACCGGAAGGGTGGAGGAGACTGCAATGACAGCAACCCGGATGTCTGGTCTCAATGCGCAGCCTGCAAGGATGAGGATAAAGATCAGGCTTATGTGGGATGCGAACAATATGTCCGTCATAAGAAGGATTGCAATGACCTTGATCCCAATAGTTGGTCAAAATGCGAGAGTTGCAAGGACGCGGATCAGGATGGGTATTATACAGGTTGCGATCACTATAAAACCATCAAGGGCCCGGATTGCAATGATGGTGATCCCAATAACTGGGTCAGTTGTGATTACTGCAAAGATCGGGATCAGGACGGTTATTTCTGGGGTTGTAATCAGTATTTGGGGATCAAAGGACCGGATTGTGATGATAAAAATGACTTTATCTATCCTGGCGCTCCGGAAGTTCTAGGCTGTATAGATATGGACTGCGACGGCAGCTCGGATTTTGGAATCAAGCCCGAGACCGTGATTTTTCCGGACCAACGGCTGGAATTCTGGATTGCCGGCTGGGAGGCAATTATGCCCCGGGACTATGACAAGAAAGGAAGAGAGCCCAAACCTTTTCCAAGGATTGAACTATGCAATATAACCAGCCTTTATCCCTATGATCATGATGGTGGACTTGCGCCGGCGGGTGTTTCCGATCTTACGGGGATTGAGTATATGACCAGTTTGAACACTCTAGCCCTGACTGGAGGAGCGATTAAAGATATTAAGCCTCTGGCTGGCTTGATCTGGCTGGAAGATTTAAACCTGAGCGGAAATCAGGTGAGTGATCTTAGTCCATTGGCAAAGCTTACCAGGCTTAAAAAATTGGGACTTTCAAATAATCCGATCTCAGATATTTCTCCGCTTTCCCGGCTAACGAATCTGGAAGAGCTTAATTTGTCTAATACTTATGTTAGAGATTTGAAACCAATCGCAGGTTTGGCAAAAATAACCAATTTAAGCATTAGCTCAAACCATCTAAGCGACCTCTCTCCTTTGTCCGGTCTTACTAAATTGCAATATCTCTATCTAAGCTCAAAAATGATTGGCGATATCTCAAGTTTCGGAGGTCTAGCAGATTTGCGATCCTTGATGATCAGCCCCGGCTCGCTAAATGACTTATCAGCGTTGGCAACCTTGACTAAGTTGAAATACCTCAATCTTGATTCCAACAATATTCGTGATCTAACGCCTCTTGCCGGCTTAACTGAATTGGGTGAAATATCCTTGAACTCTAACCAGATTAACGATATTACAGCGCTCGCGAAATTAAAAAACTTGCATTGGCTTAAGATTGAATCCAACCAGATTAATAACTTGAAGCCCTTAACGGAAATATCCGATTTCAATCGCGGAGATATGCTCTGGATTAAAAATAATCCTCTGGACAAAGAAGCCTGCGAAGTTGAAATACCGGCATTGATTGGAAAAGGCGTTCAAGTCTATGGGAATCCCTGCCCATCTGCCAAATAAAATTTCTATCTGGATCAATCAAGGCTTGATCAGGATCAAATAATCTTCATAAAAAGTAAAATAATGGTCTTGACGCCAGTAGAGCTTGGGGAGCGGGAGCCAGGCTATATCGCCGGAAATGGGCAGGAGTCTGACCTGATCAATTGGTTTCCCTTCCGTGCCGAACCGTGCCAAAGCCGCATTCGCAAAGGATCCGCTAACCAGGGTGGATAATACCGCGATCTCAGAGCCATTCCATAAACATTGAGCAGGTTGCATCTGCAGATAGCCGTCCGGCCAATTAAATTTGGCGGCGCATTCGCCACTGGCGTCAACACCTCCGGAAGTGCACTGATAATATCTCATATGCATTGCGATCACGGTTTGATATTGTCTGGTCTTGGGATTGATCAATGCCAGGACCGTGTCAGTCCGGCAATTTTTATAACAGACTCCAAAATTTTTTCCGGTCCACAAAACCGCGGGCGACGCAATTTTATAGTCCAGATTCAAGCAAGCCGGCTCTTCGCAGGAGTCTTTGGCAAGTTTTATCGGCTTAATATCAGCGTTGGATTCCGGATCAAAATCCAGGAAATACAGGATTTTTCGGTTCATTGAGCCGGCGCTGATCCAGGTGATCCCATAATGATCCCCGGATTTAGTTATATCCCACAGCCAGGTGCTATCCCCGGCTGGAACCGGTTGGCTCAAAATTTTGCCATTCACATCCAAGCGCAAATAATTCAAATCTTTTTCGCCCGTATAAAACAAATCATAATGGTCCTTTTGCCAAAACAGCCGTGGTCCATGATGGTAATCTGATTCGCTCAAAAGTCGGACTTCTGATCCAATTCTTTTCCCGTCCGCCGAGATTCTGGCAAAAAATACCTCTTTTGGAGGAGAAGAATCGCCACCGGAATGACACCAAGGTTTTGCTACTCGCGAGTCGCTCCAGGCAATGCCATATTCTTTTCCATTCCAGGCTAAGGAAGGCTCCGCTGATTCGCAAGGGTCAAAGCTGATCCGGGTCTTGTCTCCAATCGGCTTAAAATCCTCATCCAGCCTCTGGAAATATATCTCTGTGTTAATTTTCCAATCATCTTCCTTCTTTACCGGCTCATCTTGGGTCGCTTCTGAATACGCGGTTGTCCATCCATTTCCATTCCAGACCAAAGCGCCAATCTTAAACGTTTTTTCAAGCGGATGAGTTTCCCCGATTTTCTCCAGCTCCGGCATAGTGATGGACACCGTTGGATTATCTTCCGACTCATAATGTTCATCAAAAGCGATCACACTATAAGTATAAGGTTTTCCGGGAAGCAACGGGCAATCTGTAAATTCAGTCTGATTAGCCGGCAATTTGGCAATGCTCTTGAACCCTCCCAGCTCTTCGCGAAAGACTTCAAATCCATCTTCGTCATCGGAATTATCTTTCCACGTTAAATCAATTTCATAATTGGAGACGAGGGCGATCTTTAAATTACTGGGCGGATCAGGAGCGGGATTAAAAGTTTTAAGCTCAATAATTTTGGATTCGTAGCATCTGAATATCCGGCAGGCTTTAACCCGATACTGATAGATGGTATCCGGTAAAAGTCCGTAATCCTCAAACTGCCTTTTAAGTGGGCTAAACTGTGCGATGCGTCTCAATTCATTTTCTCCGTGGGCCCTTCTTTCAAGTTTGAAACGGAGAATAAATTTGGTGGGAGTATTCCATCTCAGAGAAACTGTATGATAGGACAAAGGCATGCCCCTAAACCAAAAAGGTTGCAATCTAAAAGAATTGGGACTATAGATGATAAAAATGACCGTAACAATAGGTAAAGCTAGGGCGGTGAGTTTCAAGGTCTTGCGGACCACGGTTCGGAAAAAAGTCGTCTTGATCTCTTTGTCCATTTGAGTTCGGTCAAATCATATCAGAGATCAAATTCATCAATCATTCCCAGCCAGATTATAGGCTGGATTGCGGATGAAAAGCAAATCTCAGGCAATATAGCTCCTGATATATTTTTCAACTTGGGAATTGGGCTGAAAAGTTCCGAAATGACCTTCGCAGAGAATATCGGGTTTGAGGGAGAGCAGGAGGCGGAGGCTCGCTTGATATTGGTCGCGGTTAGTGCCGAGCGCGGGATGAATCGGTCCGTGGACATTCTGGCCAAAGAGAACCCTTCTCCCTTTTCGGTCCCGGTCGCCCTCGCGGAAACCCACGCGAAGAAGAGGGAAAGGCCATTTTAATGGACTTTTGCCCTTTGAATCATCCGGGGGCTTTAACCCCGGGAAGGATCAAGTCCCTCCTGAAGCGGGATTGATCGGTAATCCGGAAAGCCTGCCATCAATGACGGGCGCAAAGAAAAAGCCGATGAAGCGCTGATAAAATTGGGGCCGGGCACAATCAAGCCGGCTTATTTTTCCAATTTTCTCTCGTTCAAGAACAACTCCAGTCTTTTCAGTCCTTCTCCAATCCTGCTTTTTTCAATGGCATAACTGAACCGGATATATCCCTCAGCGTTCTTTCCGAAATCTATCCCCGGGGTCACTCCAACTTTGGCAGACTCAAGAATCTCAAAGGCGAATTTAAGGGAGTCCGCGCAGAATTTTTTGGCATTGGCCAAAACATAAAATGCCCCGGTCGGCTCTTGCTTGATCCCGAAGCCGAGCTGTTTCAAGCGCGCCACCATAAATTTTCTCCGCTCGTTGAAAACCGCGCGCATCTTTTCCACTTCCGGCTCAGCCTCCCGGATCGCGGCGATCGCGGCCCATTGGACAAAGTCGGAGGTAGAGATGAAAAAATTTTGCGCAACCTTCTGGATGGGCCGGACGAAATCTTTGGGCACGATGCAATATCCGACCCTCCATCCGGTCATTGCGTATCGTTTGGAAAACCCATTGAGCACGATGGCCTGGTCGGTGAATTCCAGGAGGGAATGTTCTTTTCCCTCATAAACCAGGCCGTGATAAATCTCGTCCGAGATCACCAGCGGTCCCAGCTCGGAGATTTTTTTCATCCGCATCGGGTCCAGCAGGTTTCCGGTCGGATTGCTCGGAGAATTGATCACCATGGCTTTGGTCCGGCCGGAGATTCGCTCTTTCACCGCCTCGGGCTCCAGCTGGAATCCTTCATCCTCATAAACCGGAACCGAGACCGCTTTGCCATTCAGATATTCAATCATATTCGGGTAGCAGGCATAGCCCGGGTCAGAGACGATTATTTCGTCGCCCGGATCCAGGATGGCGCTGAAGCAGAGGAACATTGCCGGCGAGGTTCCGGGAGTGATGATCACCTGATCCGGATTGAGCTTCACTTGATATTTATTGAAATAATCTTCCGCAATCGCCTCTCTCAACTCCGGGATGCCCAGGGAATGTGTGTATCTGGTTTTGCCCTGCCTCAGGGCTTGTTCGCAGGCCGAGACGATGCAGGCCGGGGTCGGAAAATCCGGCTCTCCCACGGCCATCACGATCACATCCTCGCCGGCTTTCTGCATCTCCACCGCCCGGTCAACCACATCCATCACCAGGAAGCTGGGGATGGTTTTGGCGCGCTCTGTGATCCGGTCCTTCATTGCCAAAGGATTGTAATCAGTCGGCCGAGGTCTGTCAAAAATGTTCTCCGCGCCGGGCAGCCGAGCCGGGTCTTCAATCCCGGCCTTGTCTTCCCGGGGGGTTTATTTTAGAATTGGCTGGGGTTGAGTTTGGACAATAAAGAATCAGGCCGGTCTTGGTTTCTGCTTACACTTTTCCTTTCCGCATTGCTTCTTGTGCCCACGCTCTGGTTCGGCTTCGGCGCGGATCAGGGTCTTCATTCTTACGGCGCCTGGGTCTGGCGGAAATTTGCTCTGGCTCCTTATGCCGGAACCTTTGATCATAACTTTCCCGGCATCTTCCTGATCTGCTATCTGATTCAGGCGGTCTTGGGAGAGAGCGTGACCGCCTTCCGGATTTTTGATCTGCTCTGGCAGGTCTTGACTGCGCTGATGATTTATCTGGTTTCTTGCCACGCCTTTCAGAACCGGCTCTCTGGTTTTTTCTCCGCGATCTTTTATTCAATTTATTATCTCGGCCTCGGCCCCTGGGACACCGGCCATCCGGATACCTTCCTGCTAGGGTTTTACCTGGTCAGCTTCTGGTTTCTTCTCAAAAGCGACAACCGGCCGGCCCGCATAGCTTTTGGACTCGCGGGTTGGTTTCTGGGAACGGCCCTGGTGGTTAAGCCCATCGCAATAATCCCGGGCCTGATTTTTCTCCTGTTCCCGGCAAGTTCCAAAATCAAATCAAGGTTTCCAGACATCCTCTGCTTTTCCGGCTCCTTCATTATTCCCCTGCTCTTGTTTCTGATTTATTACTGGCGGATCGGCCATCTCCGGGAGCTCTTTCAGGCCCTCTTCAGTTTCAACTACCGGGTATATTCGGGCGCCCTGGTCATTGATACCCCGGCAATGCTCAAAGGAATTTTCCTGCTTAAAAGTCTGGCTTCCAGCCCGGCCATTATTCTCGGCGGATTTCTTTATTTCATTTTCAAACCCGGAGATAATCAGCCGACCAGAATCAACCCGGTCTGGCTTTGGCGCCTCCTTTCCGGAATTTATCTCGGCTACCTGATGCAGGGAAAATTTTACCCGTACCAGCAAGCGCCGGTGCTCGGATTTTTATGCCTGTTCGCCGGCGCCGGCTGGGCCCGGGTTACGGAGAAGATTGAAATTAAAGTCCGAACCGGCATCATCCATTTTGCCTTTGCTCTGATCCTGATCCTGCTCAGCCTGTTCTCGCTCCGGGCTGAATATCTGACTATGCTGGCTCATTCCCTCCGGCATTCTCCCGGGCAAAGCCGGGAACTATATCCCTTTTTTAAAGTCTGCGCCCAATCCGCGGAATATCTCAAAGCTCACACCGGCCCGGAAGATAAAATTCAGGTCTGGGGAGGAGAAGCCCTGATCAACTATCTCGCCCAACGCCGGGCTCCCTCCCGCTTCCCCAGCACCCTCTCTCTCATCTTCCGGCCCGGCCCTGATCTTCGCTCCCCGCTTCAGAAAGAATTTGCCCGGGAATTGCTCAACTCTCTCCAGGCCGATCCGCCCGAATATTTCCTGGCCGAAATTATGTCTCATCCCGGCTACGGAATTCCGAGCGACAAGCAGATTTTAATTGAAGACTATCCGGAACTCTGGCGATTCATCAGCCGGAACTATTTTCTGGAACACCGGATCGGCTTTGTGGAATGCTGGCGGATCAAGGTTCGCGGCAAAGCGCTCTGATTAAGGATTGATTCATTGCACTTCCAGAGCCGCTTTCTTGCTCCCGACTTTGCCGTCCTGAAGCTCAAGCTCAAGATCGTAAATTCCCGGGCTGAGCTGGGAAAGGTCAAGATCAAACCGGAGCAAGTTTTCGCTCAGGAGTTCAAGGCTTGAAACCGGACTGAACTCGGTTCCGGCATCGTCAACAAACCAGACCTGAAATTGGCTTCCTCTGAGACCCGCGGCATAAAGACAGAACAAAGATACCCCGTCGCTCTGATTTGCAGTCTCCGCGCTCCAGTCATAAGTCCAGGTCCAGCCGCAATCCGCCTCTTCCAACCGCCAGAGACTCGGTCCCGGCAAACTGGCTTTGGTCTCAGGATAAAGCCACCGAATTCCTCTCCGATCATCCTTGCTCAGGGTCCGATGCTTGATCTCGTCCTGAGCATGCAGGCTATTGTACATTGTCGCCGCTTCCACCTGGCTATGACCCAGTCCGAGAAAATGCCCAAGCTCGTGAGTGATGATACTCCTGAAATCCGCTTTTCTGATGTGAACATTCTGATAATCCGGCTGGAAACCATGGTCATTCAAAAGATCCCCGAATTTCCACTGCCATTTCCGTCCCGTATCTGGATTTTTCCAAATCACTCCATTAAAGTAAATATCCACTTCCAAAATTTTTCCGGTATTGGTATTATACATAATAATTTCGGTATCCGCCAAAAATTGACTGGGAAAAGCCCAATCTTCTTTGATCAGCTCAATGCCATTGAAGCCATCGTACATAGAGGAGTAGTCTTCAAAGTCCCACTCTCCCAGATAAATTATTCGGGCGGAACTGCCGGTAATGGAATTCCACTGGTCCAGAGCTTGTAAAAGCGCCTCCCGATTATTTGAGTTTTCCGCCAGGTCTTTATCCAGAATAATTCCAACCGGCATCATCGGATTGCCCGGTCCGGGTTTTTTCCCGTCTAATCCCGGCCAGAAAAACGAAGGTCTGGTTAAATCGTCAGTGGTAGAAGTTAGAGCAGGATGCTTAATATACCAGGCAAAAAGGCTAAGGCATAAAGCAAACAATAAAATTCTCATTGCAGTATATTTATTAATAATTATATTTCTCTTAATCACGGCCAATATATACCTCCATTTCTTAAATAAGACGATCCATCATATCCACCCCAGATAATCATCGCGTTTCCAGTCCAGACCGCGGTATGATTAGCTCTCCGTGAAAGAGCATCATTGGTAGATGTTGGAACCCAGGTATCAGTTGTCGGCTTATATTTACCGCCAGTTCTTAACCATACATTAGGTCTGCAAGGACTCACTCCTCCCCATACAATCATCTCAGAACCAGTCCAAACTGCAGTATGATACCATCTTCCGATGGGAGCATCTATAGTGGGTGTTAGAATCCAAGAATCGGTTAATGGGTTATACCTTCCACCAGGATTAATCCAGGGACACTCTACAACAACACTAGGCATAGTTCCCCATATAATCATCTCAATTCCGGTCCAAACTGCTGTATGACCCATGAGTTCTGGTGCATTTATGCGAGAAATTACTATCCATGAATCGCCTACGGGATTATATCTGGCGCCGCCAAGGCCACCTCCCCAGATAATCATTTCAATACCGGTCCAGACCGCAGTGTGAAAATCTCTTGCGGAAGGACAGTTGGCTCCGGTAGAGGTTGCGGTCCAGGAATCAGATACAGGATTATACCTACCGCCGCTGTTATAATAAGTAGGATAAAATCCTGTACTTCCACCCCAAACAATCATCTCGGCTCCGGTCCAAACAGCAGTATGATGAGTTCTTCTTGAAGGAGCGGCTGTAGTAGATGTTGGAATCCAAGAGTCAATTGTTGGGTTATAACTGCCGCCAGTCCTTGATCCTTCAATATCATCTCCACCCCAAACAATCATTTCAGTTCCGGTCCAAACCGCGGTATGATAAACTCTTCGGGAGGGAGCGTTTGTAGTAGAGGTTGGGATCCAGGTATCAGTTATAGGGTTATATCTTCCTCCAGTTCTTAAATATCCGTTATCATTCTCTCCACCCCAAATTATCATCTCATTTTCAGTCCAAACTGCGGTGTGATTAGCTCTTCTTGAAGGGGCATCAATCCTGGATGTTGTTATCCAGGAATCTTTTCTCACCGTGATGAAAATATGCCTAATATCTCCACCCAAGCTCGGAGTGTGATTCAACGCAGTCAATCGCTCAGGCATTCTAGCTCCTGAAACTCCAAATTCACTGTCAGCAGGTAAATAAGCCTCAATTTCTATAGTTGAGCCTTCCGCACAAGAAGAGGGACTTAATACTTTAACTCTGGTATATTCATCATCACCTGGATTTTGTGCCGGTTCTGCAGTATATTCAAATGCGCGATCGGAAAAGTAGCCATAAACCCTTCCATCCCAAACATACCTTCCATAAATGAGCGCACCGGTACAGGTGCTGGTTGGCATAATCTCAAAAACCATTCCCCATCCTGGACGGACTTTATCAGATTGAGAAAGAGCTTTGGCGGCTACTTCTACTGAATTTCCCGCAGCGATAATCAGAAACTGATTTTCAAATTCTATCCGAACCGGATTTCCAGAAAGATCGCTGAAATCTCCTCCGGCCCAAGTTTCTAAAATCGCCAGGTCCGGTGCATCCGTGAATCCGTTTCCGTCCAAGTCAAACCAGAGACTGGTTCTGAGGCGATTGTCCGGAAGGATAGGCCAACAGCCCGGCTCTATTCCTGCCAGAAACATCTTTAAAGCCGCTTCATCCGGCCCGTTAATCAACGCATTATCACAATCACCCCAGAAATTTGCGCCTGGTTTGTATTGTTGCGCCCTTGTCAATTGCGGGAGAATCAAAAGCGCGGTTAACCCTACGAACCCGATTATCGCCAGCCGTATAAACCCTTTCATAGACTCCTCCTTGGCCTCTGATTCAGCCTAAATTCTTCATTCTTTTACCAGCGGGGTTTTTTATTTTCTTCTTCTAAGGATTTTAGCACAAATATTTAGAATCTTCAAAGCCTGAAGCGCCCAGTGCCGGTTGTTGGAAACATTGATCAGGGCGCGATCCAGGACGATGTAAACCGGCTTCATATTGGACTTGGGTCCGGGACGATTGCCATTTTGATCCGGCCAGAACACCTCCAGCCTGGTCAAGTCCTCGGCAGGATGATATATATAAAATGCCAGACCGACCCAGCCCACTCCGAGCAAAATCAGTTTCCATACATCCTTCCGCATTTACTTTTATGATACCCGCTCCCGGCCTTACCGCAAGCCCCAAAACCCTGAACATCCCCATCCCGTCAAATGTGGGCGGTACACTCTTCCCTGCCCTGCGCAGCTCCGAAAAAGCGAAGCAGAGTTGGGGCCCAGACACTCTTGCTTTGGGGGCCAGAAACTCTTGCTTGCCTTCCGAAGCTTCTTGTCATCCATAGCTTTAGCGAAGGATGATAGCGTAGGATGTTCTGGCAAAATCAAATCTTCACCGGTAGAGTAGGGAGGGGCAGTCGCCCCTCCCCCTCGACAAACCGGACAGGCGGATTTCCCGCATCCGGCTTTCCTGAAGACTCTCGCCTCGAGCTTGCATCGGCCCCAAGCCGACTT